>ENA-OWNT01001519-OWNT01001519.1-seawater-metagenome-genome-assembly--contig:-NODE-1519-length-28734-cov-6.972642_pt1 | contig 28734 bp, 24 predicted proteins | sample MGYA00238136_ERZ651165 | MGnify/ENA primary metagenome ERZ651165 (study PRJEB26861, sample SAMN08777766) | seawater metagenome | isolation source: coastal seawater | place: USA: Florida | collected...
GCGAGGATCGTCCAGAGCTCGTCCTCCAGGGGGGCGATCTCGTCGTCCCAGATCTCCTCGGCGATGGCGTCCAGCTCGGCGATGGCGGCGTCCAGCTCCTCCTCGAGCTCCTGCCAGACGTCCTCGAGCTCCTCCACCAGCGCGTCGATGGCCTCTTCCCGCTCGGCGTCGGTCAGGTTCGGGTCGTCCTCGATGGCCTCGACGGCGTCCTCGAACTCCTCCTCGATGGCGTCGGCCGTGGCGTCGAACTCCTCGAACAGGTACTCGATCTCCTCGTCGTAGGCCTCCCAGAGCTCCTCGCTGGCCTCCTCGATCATGTCAATCAGGAACCAGGCCTCCTCGGCGAGCTCTTCGTCCTCGCAGCTGGCGAGGATCTCCTCGATCTCGGCCCACTCCTCGTCCTCGTCCCACTCGTCTTCGTCGCCCCACTCGTCTTCGTCCTCGTCACCCCACTCGTCTTCGTCGCCCCACTCGTCTTCGTCCTCGTCACCCCACTCGTCTTCGTCTTCGTCGGCGCAGGCGCCGTCGTCCGGGCAGTCGTCCTCGTCGCCCTCCGCTTCGCCGGCGACGCCGTCCGCGTCTTCGTCCTGGGGACCGGGGAGCTCGCCGATGCCGCCCACGAGCTCGCAGCCGGTGAGGCCGAGCGTGCAGACGAGCAAGAGGGTGAGAAGAAGGTGGTCGAGTCGATGTGTGCGATCCAGCTTGAACATGGTCGTTCTCCGTTCGGGTTCGGATCGACGCTAGAACAGCCACTCGAAGATGTACTCAAGGATCGAGGTAGAGAGCACGGAAAGCGTGTCCGTGATGAGTACAGTTCTTGGCCAAGTCATAGGAATGACATAGGGAAGTCTGGACCAACGGCTCGATCGACTGTATTCATTGGGTCGTGGCTGGATCTGGACGAAAGAACGCGCGCGCTGTCGACGTGTTCGCCTATCTCGACTACCGCCGCTTCCTGGACGACTGGTTCCGGGCGGCGAAGGCGGGCAACCCACGGTTCTCCCACCGCATGTTCGCGCGCATGGCGGGGCAGAAGAGCCCGTCCCTCCTGATCCAGGTCATCGCCGGCAAGCGGAACCTCACCGCGGCCACGGCCGAGTCCTTCTCGCGCGCCATGGGGCTCCCGTCCGACGAAGCCGCGTTCTTCGCCGACCTCGTGCGCTTCAACCAGGCCGACACCCAGGCCGAGCAGAACCAGGCGTGGGCGCGCATCTCGGCCAGCCGCCGCTTCCGCGAGGCGCGCCTCGTCGAGGGCCAGGCGGTCGAGTACATCAGCCACTGGTACTACCCGGCGATCCGCGAGCTGGCGCACCGGGACGACTTCGACCCCGATCCCTCCTGGCTGAGCCGCACGCTGCGCCCCCGCGTCACCCCGGCGCAGGCCCGCCAGGCGATGGACGTGTTGCTCTCGCTGGGGCTGCTGACGCCCGACGAGCACGGCATCCCGCGTCCGTCCGAGGCATCGGTGGTGACGCCGCACGAGGTCGCCGGCCTCGCTGCGCGCAACTACCACCGCGGGATGCTCGAGCTGGCGGCGGCGTCCATCGAGGGCACGGCCGCCCCCGAGCGTCACCTGGTCGCCGTCACCGTCAACATCCCCCAGTCCCTGGTGCCGCGACTCAAGGAAGAGCTCAACGCCTTCCAGGAGAGGTTGCTGGATCTGTGCGACGGCGCCGAGGGCGATCCGGAGCGCGTCTACCAGGCCGAGCTGGCCCTCTTTCCCTTGTCCGAACCTCCGCAGGAGCTTGATTGATGAACCGCCTGCTGCCCCTTGTGCTGCTCCTCCCCGCCGCGGCCTGCACCGCTCCCGGCGACACCCACGACGGCACGGCCGTCGGCAACCCGGGGGTGGTGGCGTTCGCGCTCGGGGAGCTCGACGGGATCGACGTCCACGCAGCCGAGGCCGGCGCCATGAGCGCCGCCGTCCAGTCCTGCGGCGGCGCGACCACGGAGGACCTGGAGCTGGCGGAGCCGATCCCCCTGGACGGCGACGTCGCGTTCGACCTGCCCCAGGGCACGTGGTGCAGCCTCCTCATCGATGGGCTCGAGCTCGGCATGGAGGGCCAGCACTCCGACGCGCCCAGTGAGGACGACGGGCTGCTCTTCATGATGCTCAGCGTGGGCGACCTGGCGGTGAGCGCCCCCACCTACGACGGCTTCACGGTCACCGCGGACGAGGCGTTCGTCCTCGAGCTCGGCAGCCCCGGCTGGCTGGGCGCGGACGACGTCGCCCTGGAGGCCGAGAGCGAGGTGATCATCGACGGGGACTCGGCGCTGCACACCGGCATCGTCGAGCTGATCGTCGATCAGTCCGCGCTGTACGAGGACCCGAACACGGACTCCGTCGTGAACGACGAGGAGCGGGACACCGGGGCCACGGCCGAGTCCGCCAACGAGATCCCCACGCCTCCGGATCCGGATGTGGACGGCGGCGGCGCGGCCTGCGCGCAGCAGGGCCCGAGCGACGGGACAGGATGGATGCTCGTGGCGGTGATGGCGCTGTTGAGGCGCCGGCGGACTCAGCGGCCGTAGACGGCCTCGCGCACGGCCTCGGCCATGGACGCCGCGCTGCCGGGCCGGTTCCGTCGGTCCGTGTCCAGCGCGGCCATGATCACGTCGCACAGCGCTTGGGGAATGTGCAGGTCCGGGCGTCGCTGCTGGGGCGGAACGACGCGTCCGAGGACGGCGTCCTGCATGAGGCGCCGCGGCGCGCCCTTGCGGAAGACCGGGCGCCACGTGCAGAACTCGTAGAGCAGCGCCCCCAGCCCGTACACGTCCGATCGCGTGTCCAGATCCGTGACGCGGTTCCCGATCTGCTCGGGGCTCATGTAGCCGGGCGTGCCCCCGGGCCGGGCCCCGACGCCCCGATCGCCGGGCGTCCAGTGGGCGCCGATCACCGACACGCCCCAGTCCAGCAGCAGCGCGCGACGGCGGGCACCTGGGCGGAGCATGAAGATGTTGCTCGGCTTGAGGTCGCAGTGGAGGACGCCGCAGTCGTGGGCGTACTGCAGGGTCGAGCAGATCTCGAGGAACGCGGGGATCATCACGTCGAACGTCGCGGCCGCGAGCGCGCCGGGGTCGCAGCCCCGCATGGCGACCACCTCGGCCCGGGCGGAGCGTCCCTCGAGGAGGGGCATGGCGATGAACAGCTCGCCGCCTTCGCCGGTGCCCTGGTCGAGCAGCGGCACGAGGCCCGGGTGACGCAGAGCAGAGAGGATCGAGACCTCGCGGTCCCACGCGTCGCGCTCGCCGTGCCGGCCGCTGCCTCGGGGCCGCATCACCTTGAGCGCCACCGGGGCTCCGCCGTCGCCGACCGCCTCGACCACGACGGACATCCCGCCGCGCGCCAGGGTGCGCCCGATGCGGTACCCGCCGAGCCGCTCCGGGAGCGGGATCTCGGGACGGTCGGCGCGTCGCGGGCCGGACTTGTCGGACGCGGGGCCAGTGGGTCGCGGGGTGGCGGGCGCGGTGCTCGGGGCGGTGGCGGGAGACAGGGCGCGCAGGAGCGTGCTCGACGGGCCCGCCGCTGTGGTCGCCGCATGCATCGCCCAGCTGGGGAGCGAAGCGAAGGTGCTCGCCGTGTTGTCCACGCCCGTCCTCATATCCGCCCGCGTATCGGACGGATCTCTGCGATCTGCACTCTACCCGCCGAATTGATCAGGTGCCGGAGCATCGATCTGCACGAACCGGGCGACGTGGTGCCGGGGGAGATCCGAGCGATCCAGTTCGGCCGGATCCTCCAGGTAGCGATTGACGAGCACCTTGCTCGCGGGCCCCATGAGCGGCGTCAGGGTGCGCAACGCGTCGTCCGGGTCCGGGAGGGTGTCGATCTCGTCGACGATGAACAGCAGGCGCCCCTCCTCGTTGAGGATGTGGAACGCATCGGCCCGCCGCGCGGGGCTCAGGGGGGACTCCCCGAACCAGCGCCGGTCCGCGAGGAAGTCGTCCACGAGCGTGTCCGCGTCGAGCGACCGTCGGTACCGCTGCAGGGGCAGCAGGATGGGGATGCGACCGGCCGTGGGGTGCGCCGCCGCGAGCGCGGTGTTCGCGAGATCGTGGGCGAGCCACCGGCTGAGGGTGCCCCGTCCGGCGTCCTGGGGCCCCACGAGCAGGAGCAGCGGCACGTCGTCGCCCAGCCAGGACTCCGTGAGCCAGCGATCTGCAGGCTCGTCGGCCGGAGGCGGCGCGGGCCAGCCGCGCAGCCGGAGGCGGCCCAGGTGGTCGGCCCAGGCGGCCTCGTTGGTGGAGCCCGCGAGCCAGGTCAGGTACGGGCGCCAGTCGATGAGCCGGTCCATCACGCTCGGCAGGCTGACGATGGAGACCGACGGCTCCCGCGCCGCCGCCTGCTGGAGCACCTTCGTGGCGTCGCCCTCGGTGTAGAGCAGCACGCGGTCCACGCCCGCCGTCCGCCGCACCTGGCGCGCCGTGTCCGGGACGATGCCCGCCTGCCCCCGGCCCGTCCCCCGCAGGAGCTTCACGCCCAGCGTTTCGCCCCCGAACAGGTCCTGACGCTCGACGAGCAGATCGACCCGCAGCCGCGGGTCCGGCACGTCCTTGACGGCCCACCCCTGGGCCTCGAGCAGCCGCCGCGCGAGGCGCTCCACGTCGTCCAGCGGGGCCGGCAGGGCGGGTGCTTCGTGGGGCTCGGCCTCGCTGATCATCCGGCCGATCCGTCCGTACTCCAGCAGCAGGTCCTGCGGCGCGGCGCGGTCCCCGACCCTCCACACCGTCTCGCCGTAGACGACCGCGGAGCTGAACGGGATCCGCGCGTCCACCGGACGGCCCAGCGCGCGCTCGGCGCGATCGATGGCCTCCGACGCCTCCGGCAGGCCCGGCTCGTAGACCGGCGAGGCGACCAGGAACGTGCGGATCGAGCGGCCCGTCTCGTCGCCGAAGACGTTCTCCTCCACGTTGGCCAGCACGCGTCGGGTGCCCTCGACGTTCTGCTCGTTCAGCGAGAAGAGGAGCACCACGGCGTCCGGCAGCTGCTGGGCGGCGATGGCGCCGATGCCGTGCAGGCCGGTGCGCGAGTCGAGCAGGACGAGATCCGGCTGGTAGCCGTCCACGATGGCGACGCGCAGGTGCTCCATGAGCTCGAAGCCGAAACCGGACTCGTACAGCGCCGTCCAGTCCAGCGCGGCGAGGTCGGCGCCGTACTGCTCGCTGGCGTGGGCGCCCGCGGGGAGGAAGTCGAGGCGCCCTCCGCCCAGCTGCTCGGGGCCCTGGATCACGTACTTCGAGATGTCCGGCACCGCGCCCGTCACGCGGTACTCAGTCAGGAGCTCCACCAGGCCCGGCGCTGCCGTGGCGTCCACGTCCAGCAGGCCCGATCGGGCGAAGTAGTAGGCGAGGCCGGGCGCTTCGAGGTCGAAGTCGATGGCGAGGACCCGGCGCCGGGCGGCGGTCACGAGCCACGAGGCGACGTTCGCCAGGGCCATCGATCGACCGACTCCGCCCTTGTACGAGTAGAAGGTGACGAAGCGCGCGCTGCTGGCGGCGTCGATCATGCGGCCGCGCGACCCAGGTGCCGCAGGGTGCGTCGGCGGGCGCCGCCGAACCGTCGCGCGGCCAGCGCGTGAGCGGCCGGGTCGGCGAAGAAGGGCTTGCCGCCCTCCTGCTCGAGCCGCCAAGCGGTGACCTCGGCGCGGATCCGGTCGAGCGTCCAGTCCCACACGTCGACGACCCGGGCGTCCTGGAAGCTGCGGATGCTCAGGAGCTCACCCACCCGCACCCGATCTCCGTGGCGGTTGACGCGGAACAGCCAGGCGCCGTGGTCCTTCGGGGACGGCGGCCGCAGCAGCACGCGCGCGCCGTCCCGCACCGGGCCCTCCAGGGGCAGCACCGTGCCGTCGACCTCTGCGACGAGGTCGCCCTCCCGGATGCGCGCCGCCTCGTCCGCGTTCAGCAGATCCCGCACCGTCCGGGCGTCCGGCAGGTCGAGGGTGAGCCGCTCGGCTCCGTGCTCGAGGATGAAGCTCACGCGTCCTCCGCGATGAGGTCGAGCGCCCAGGAGACGGCGGCGTCGGGGCTGGGAGCGAGCGCGTTCAGCACGGTTTGAGTGTCGGTGCACCGGAACCCAGCGTCAACCGACGTCGTGGGGGGCGGCGCCGTCAGGGCGGCGGGCTGGGCGCCAAGGCTTCGGGCGACGAGGGCGTCTGCCCAGGCGTCCGCGGCCTTCACGCCCGTACGTCGCTGGGGCGCCCCAGTGAGGACGTCGAGGTGATGGCCACCGTCGGCGAGCCAGTCGATCGTGGCCACCCGGACGACCGCCAGGTCCTCGATGGGCACCTGCAGGGGCGCCTTGTTGCCGCGGGGGATGGCCACGTGGATGGGGCCGATGAGCGCGTCCGTCGGCACGTGGAAGCTGAGCCCGGCGGTGTGCAGCCAGCCCGCCATGTCGAGCTTCAGGTTGAGGACGGCCGTCTGCAGGACGCGACGCAGCCCCGCCGCGTCGAGCTCGACGATCACCAGCTCGTTGGCATACGCGAGCACGTCGTGGAGGGCGGCCCGGCTGACGAGTCCACGCGACGGGACGATGTCCGCGCGGACGTTCCCCGCGTTGACGAACGCGGCGTGGATCGTCTCGTCCACGCGCTCCGCGGCACCCTCCAGGAGGCCCTGGGCAACGGCGCGACCGAGCGCGCAGGGATCGCCGGTGCGGAGGTCGCTGATGGAGCCGATCACGTGGTCGGCGCGGGCGATCGCCGTGGCCGCCGCCGGATCCTGCTGGGCGGCCGCGAGCGCGGCGTCGTGCAGGGCCAGGAGCGGGGAGTCGGCGGCGGGAGGGACGTCCGGAGGCAGGAGCGCCGTCCGGGACCGCACCACGCGGGCCACGCCCCGGTCGATCCGGAGGACCGCCCGCCCAAGCGCGATCCCGTGGGCGCCTGCCTTCTCCCGGCTGATCGCGCGGGTCCCGAGGGGGCCGGAGAGCAGCGCGTGGGTGTGCCCGCCGATGAGCAGGTCCACGCCGTCCAGGCTGCAGACCCGCTGGTCCTGCGGATCGAACAGGTGCACGGCGGCCAGCAGGACGTCCCGGTCCGTCTCGTCCGCGGCGAGGGCGGCGCGCGCGGCGTCCACCGGGTCGACGGTCGCCAGCCGGGGGCGGTCGTCGGCGGGCGCGTCCTTCGCCGTCTGGGGTGTGGTGAGGCCCAGGACGCCGACCCGCAGCCCCTGGACGTCCAGGTCCACGATCGGCGCCGACGATGGCTCCCCATCCACGCCGAGGTTGCCCGCCACGACCACGAAGGGGTGGGCGCCGCCCAGCAGCTCGGTGGCCCGGTCCACGCCGTGGTCCATCTCGTGGTTGCCGACCACCAGCACGGCCGCGTCCACTCCGGACCGCAGCGCCAGCTGCTGCATCGCCTGGAACGTGATGGCCCCCCGCGTCTGCCGGTCCGTCGCGACCTCCTGGCCCACGAGGTCGCCGCAGCACACGAGCATGGAGGCGCTGTCGTCCGGGAGCCGCGCCATCTCCTCCTGCAGGAGCGCGTCGACGCCGGCGAGCCCCGCGAACAGCTCGCGCCCGGGCCGATCCGGGCGCACCAGGTGCTCCAGCCCCGGCAGCACCTTCGGGGTCACCCCCACACGGGCGTGCACGTCGGTGACGTGGAAGATCGTGAGCGTGCGGCTCATGCGCTCGGTCGGGCTCCGCGCAGCACGTCCCCCGGCATCGGGAACCACCGCAGGTGCTCGAAGTCGGCCGTCAGCGTCGGATCGCCCACCTCCAGCTGCACGCCCCGGCCCAGCCGGTCCTCGGCGGCGTCCAGCACCGCGCGCGCTTCGTCCAGGTAGCCCGGCAGGGCCCACTCGGGCGTCGTGACGTGGCGGGACGGGTACGACAGGCGGCCGCCGCGGTAGCTCAGGTCGTGCAGGCTCGCGGCCGGCTCCGGGCGCCCGCGCCGGTGACGCCACAGCCCCGAGTCCGGCTCGAACGAGTAGTCCGGCAGCAGCAGCCAGCCCCGGTTGGCCACGAGGTGCACCGCCTCGATGAGGAAGTCGAAGACCTCGTCGCTGATGAAGTAGTTGAAGTTCAGCCGCGTCCAGCCGGGCTTGATCCCCTCACACCCGCGCACGACCTCGCGCTCGAACTCGCGGCTGCGTGTCAGGTCGATGCCGAGCAGGCGGTGCCCGTAGGGGCCCGCGCAGGAGCAACCGCCGCGGGCCTGGATCCCGAAGAGGTCGTTGAGCACCGCCACCACGAAGTTGTGGTGCAGCCAGCGCCCCTCCCCGAAGCCCATCATCAGGGACACGATCGACAGGCGCCACGCGTCCGGATTGCCGAGCACACGCAGGTTCGGGTTCGCCGACCAGGAGTCGATCGCCTTGCGGGTGAAGGCGTGCTCGCGCGCGCGGATCTCCTCGCTGCCCACGGCCTCCTTGAGCTGGAACACGAGGCCCGCCCGGATCGCGCCGAGGATCTCCGGGGTGCCGCCCTCCTCCCGGTGCACGGGATCGGGGTGGTAGCGGTGCTCGCGCCGGTTCACGTACGTCACGGTCCCGCCGCCGGGCGCCGCGGGGACGGCGTTGGTGAGCAGCGCGCGCTTCACGATGAGCAGGCCGGGGGTGCCGGGCCCGCCGATGAACTTGTGCGGGCTCAGGAAGATCGCGTCCTTGTACGAACCGGCGACGCCCTCCTGCGGGCCCATCTCGATGGTCACGTACGGTCCGGCGGCGGCGAAGTCCCAGAACGACAGCGCGCCGTGCGCGTGCAGGAGGACCGCGGTGTCCTTCGTGCGGCTGCCGATGCCGGTGACGTTCGACGCGGCAGAGAAGCTCCCGATCTTCAGCGGGCGGTCCGCGTAGGCGATCAGCTCGCGCTCGAGCTGCCCGAGGTCGATCCGCCCGTTCTCGTCTTCGTCGATGACCACCACATCCGCGATGGACTCGCGCCACGGCAGCTCGTTGCTGTGGTGCTCGTAGGGCCCGACGAACACGACGGGGCGCTGGTCCGCAGGGATCGCGTCGCAGAGGTTGTGGCGGGCGTTCAGGTCCGCGGGCAGGCGGATGTTGAGGATGTCGACGAGCTTGTTGATCGCGCCGGTCGCGCCGCTGCCGCAGAACAGGACCACGTCGTCGTCGGACCCGCCCACGGCCTGGTGGATGATCGCCCGGGCGTCCTCCCGGAAGCGCGTGGTCTGCAGGCCGGTGCCGGACGACTCGGTGTGTGTGTTCGCGTAGAGCGGCATCACCTCGCGGCGCAGGAAGTCCTCGATGAACTGGAGCGAGCGGCCGGACGCGGTGTAGTCGGCGTACGTCACGCGGCGCGGACCGTACGGCCCGTCCAGGACCTGGTCCCGGCCGATGATGCTGTCGCGGATGGTCTCGATCAGGCGGTCTGTGTCGTGCATCCGGAGGGCCCTCGCGCGCGGGAGTCTACGCCTGGCGGCGCTCCCGGTCGGCCGGACGCCACTCCTGGACGGGATCCCGCGGCCAGGTGGGCCGCGCGAGGTCCAGATCGTGGACGCGGTCGAGGTCCGTCGCGCCCCACGTCTTGGCGTAGATCGTCTTGCGGTTCACGGCGGCGAAGTACAGCCGGAACGGGAAGAAGGACTTCACGACGGTGATGTCCGCCCGCCGCGGGGCCAGGCCGATGGACGTGTAGAAGCTGGGCTTCACGGCGATGGGCGATCCGGCGCAGACCACGATCGACAGCTTCCCGACGCCCAGCAGCACCCGCTTGCCGGTGACACCGATCTCGTCCCGCCCCAGCACCCGCGCGGACACGCCGATGGCCGCGTTCGCCGCCGGGTCGAGCTTGCCGCCCAGCTCTACGTCCACCCGTCGGCCGACGGGCGCGTCCCAGAGATCGGCCACCACGTCCGCGTCCCGGAAGGGGAAGTACGTGCGGAGGTCCGCCGTTCGGGCGATGAGCCGTTCGAGGAGCCGGGGGTTGTCGCCGGGGGCGCCGGCCCCGACGATGTCGCTCGCGTCGCACATGCAGACCGTCCCGAAGGTGCGGGCGAGCAGCGCGCTGCGGGCCTGGTCGATGGCTTCGTCCGCGTCCGGGAACGGAGGCGCCTCCACGTCCCGCACGGCCCACAACCGGTCCGCCAGGTCTTCGGCCAGGGCGTCCGCGCGCGCCGGATCCCCGTCCGTCACCGCGAGCGTCGCCCAGCCCAGCTCCCGGTGGTCGCTGAACAAGTGGCTCTGGAACAGCGAGACGGACAGCACGCCCCGCTCCTTCTCCATGCGGTTCATGGCCTTGTAGATGGGCCGCATGGTGGGCAGGAAGTCGATGGTGGTGCCGCCGCCCAGGGCCATGGGGAGCCAGCGCCAGCGCATGACCGGCTTCACCTCGGTCCGGAGCGCGCGGATCAGCAGGCGCCCGGTGCGCTTGCCGGTGCCGGCGTGGTCGCGGTGGGGGTTGGTGCGGTAGCCGACGACCAGGTCCGGCACGTCGATGAGCCCGGGCGTGACGATGGCGTGCAGGTCGAGCGACACCGCCAGGAGCCGGTCCCCGATGAGCCCGCGGACGGCCGCGATGAGATCCGCCTCGGGATCCGGGAGCCCGGGGACGGCCAGGGCGCCGTGCAGGCAGAGGTAGACGGCGTCGAAGCCGCCGCACGTGCGCAGGGCGGTCAGCAGTCGGTCCCGCAGCGCGTCGTAGGCCTCCCGCTGCAGCGGCCCCGAAGGCACCGCCCACACGGAGAAGAGCGGGATGGGGACGACGCTCCTGTCTTCGTCGCAGGCCCGGAGGAACCCGCTCAGCTCGGCGTTCTTCAGGAAGCCGTCGACCTCCTGCGCCTGGCGGCTCGCCCGCTGCAGCGTGGCGTCGGCGTCGAGGTCGTGAAAGCCCGCGAAGTCCGCCAGCGTGCTCGGCACCGGCGAGAAGGCGTTGGACTCCTGCGAGATGCGGCAGAAGGCGATGCGCAGTGGGCGGTCAGTGGACACGGGCGGACGTGCTATCACTCCGGGCCGCTGGACGAAAGGGTGGACCCTCGATGGACGACAGCACCTACAACCGCCGCGTGAACGACCTGTACGAGCGGATCCTGGACGCCGCCGACGACCTCGATCCGGACGCCATCGAGGGCGACATCCGCGGGGGCCGCCTCGACCTGACCGCGGGCAACGGCACGAAGTGCATCCTCACGACCCAGCCCGGCGTGCAGCAGGTGTGGGTCGCGGGCGCCGGCGAGGGCGTGCACTTCGCCTGGGACGAAGCCACCGGCACCTGGCGCGACGACAAGGACCCGGAGCGGGAGCTGTCGGCCTGGGTGACGCACGTGGTCAAGGCCATCTCCGGCGAGGACCTGGAGCTCTGATGGGCATCGCCCGGACGCTGGACGTCACGACCTCCTGGCTCGCGTCGGGGTTGCGCGCCTGGGTCGGCTACGGCGCGCGTCACGCGGTGAAGGCGCAGCCCGAGCAGCGCCTGGTGCTCTACGAGTTCGAGGCCTGTCCGTTCTGCCGCAAGGTCCGCGAAGCGCTGACGCTGCTCGATCTGGACGCCGAGATCCACCCCTGTCCGAAGGGCGGCCCCACCTACCGGCCCTTCGTCATCGAGCACGGCGGCAAGCGCCAGTTCCCGTACCTGCACGACCCGAACACGGACACGTGGATGTACGAGAGCGGCGACATCATCCGCTACCTGTACGCGACCTACGGAGACCGGCCGGCGCCCTGGTGGCTGGCGGGGGACGTGACGGTGCTGCTCGGATCCCTCGCGAGCGGGATGCGCGGCGGAGGCGGCGGCCGGTACCAGTCGGCGACCCCGCCGAAGGAGCCGCTGCACCTGTGGTCGGCCGAGAACTCTCCGTACTCGCGCATCCCCCGGGAGACCCTGTGCGAGCTCGAGATCCCGTACGTGCTGCACAACAGCGGCGCCGGGAGCCCGCGCCGGCCCGCGCATCGGGAGCGCGTGGGCCGCGCCACGATTCCGTACCTCGAAGACCCGAACACGGGAGCCGCCATGTGGGAGTCCGGTGACATCAAGGCCTACCTGCGAAGCACGTACGGAGCGCTGCTCCTCTTCGCGCTGCTGATGATCGGCGCGCCGGTGGCGGCGGAGGCGGCCTGTCCGGCCAACGTGCCCATCCTGAACACGCTGACGTGCAACTCCGAGATCAACAGCCAGGTGACCCACACGGCGACCAGCCAGCTCGGCGGGACCTGCGCCAACAACGCCTGCTACAGCTGCGGCGCTCCGTTCGCGGACGAGCCGCAGCTCGGGCCCGAGGGCGTCTACGAGTTCACCTGCCAGGTGTCCGGCGACGTCACGCTGCTGGTCACGAACCTGCCCTGCGACGTCGATCTGTACGTGCTCGGCGACACCTGCGACCCGTTCGCGGACTGCCTGTTCGGAGCCACGAACTCCTTCGCGTCCGACGACTCGGTGACGTTCACCTGCGCCGCCAACACGACGTACTACATCGTCGTCGAGGCCTACGGCGTCGGGCACGCGGACCAGGCGTCCGGCCCCTGCGAGGACAGCGGCGGCAACCTGTTCACGCCGACGTACACGCTCAGCTTCGACGTCAGCGCGGGCACCGGCTGCCCCGAGGACTGCGACGACGGCGTCGACAACGACTTCAACGGCCTGAACGACTGCGACGATCCCGCGTGCGGCCAGGAGCCGCTCTGCTGCGACCTGGACGAGGACGGCCACTTCGGCGGCCAGTGCGGCGGCCCGGACTGCGACGACGACGACGCCAGCATCCACCCCGGCGCCACCGACATCCCCGACAACGGCATCGACGAGGACTGCTCCGGGTCGGACGAGGTCACGCCTGGCGACGACGACGACAGCACCGGCGACGACGACGACGCCACCGGCGACGACGACGATGACGACGACAGCGCCGGCGACGACGACGACAGCACCGGCGACGACGACGACGACCTGACCCCGCCCAACGTCGATGACGACGACGCGGTGGATCCGGGCGACACGGCCGAGTTCGGCTGCGGCTGCAGCAACGAGGTCGCGGGCCCGGTGGAGCCGGGGAGCGGCCTGCTCGCGCTGCTGGCGCTGGGCGTCGTCGGAGCGCGCCGCCGCCGCGCTTGACCGGCTAGCATCCCGCCATGGAAACGGGAGATCAGGCCGCCTGGCTGGTGGCGAAGTCCGGGGTGCGGCGCCGGGTCGGGGCCGACGGCCTGTTGATCGGCCGCGCGTCGTCCTGCGACATCATCCTCGTCGACGACTTCGTCTCGTCGCAGCACGCGCTCATCCGGCAAACGACCGCCGGGTACGAGCTGCACAGCCTGGGGCGCAACCCGACCCTGCTCAACGACGAGGAGATCGACCAGGTCGTGCTCGTGGAGTCCGGCGACACCATCGAGCTGCCCGGGTCCCGGTTCACCTTCCTGATTGACGCCGAGTCCCGGCCCGAGTCGGACGCGTGGCACGTGTGCCTCGGCCGCGACCGCTACCGCGTGCCCCAGGCGCCGTTCGGCGTGGGCGGCGCCCGCCACGACGACCTGCACATCAGCGAGCTGCCCCCGGGCGCGTTGACCTTCTTCACCGCGGGCGACGCGCTCCTGGTGGAGGCCTCCGAAGCCGGGTTCTCCATCGACGGCGCTCCGCTGGCGCCGGACGAGATCCGCGCGGTGGCCCACGGTGAGACCGTCACCTGGGGCCCGGTGCACCTGCTGGTGGAGGCGGCGGCTGCCGATGCGCGCCACGCCACGACCCACATGGGCGGTCTCGCGGTGCTGCGCCGGGTGCGCTTCAAGTACCTGCCGTCCGGCGGCGAGATCGAGGTGGAGATCGGCCGGGAGACGGTGCGGTGTCGGCTGTCTGAGCTGCGGTGCCGGCTCGTGGTGGTGCTGCTCGATCCCCCGGCGCCGTTCAGCGCGGGCGAGTTCGTCGCCGACGAGGTGCTGATCCCCAAGGTCTGGCCGCGTCAGCCGGAGCGTTCCCACTACGACCTGAACACGCTCGTGCACCGGCTCCGCAAGGACCTGCTGCGCGTCGGGCTGGACCCCACGCGGCTCATCGAGCGCGCCCGCGCCGGCGGCGGCACGCGGTTTCAGGTCCACAGCGGCACGAAGATCGAGATCGAGTAGTCACTCGATCCGCGTCAGGGTCGCCCGTCCGAACGTCCACTCCGTCCAGCGCGCCCCCTCCGCGGTGACCCGCGCCCGCACGGCGCCGTGGTTCGGCGCCTCCCGCTCTGAGTCCCAGCCGGGCTCAACCAGATGCACGACCCGTCCCTCGCGGAGCCAGGCGGCGATGGCCTCCGCGAGCTCCGGGTCGTCTCCGCGCAGGGCGGCGTGGCGATGGACGAGGCGTCCGTTCCCCCAGGTCGCGGCGTCGATGGCGAGTGGCTCCTCCCGCGGCGCGAAGGGGGCCACGTCAGGGATGCGGATGGCGCCGTGGAACGGGTCGCGCAGGTGCGGGAGGTCGTTGCCGAAGCCATCCCACAGGTACACGAGCACGTCTCCCTGGTCCGGGTTCACGTCCCCCAGGTAATCCAGCACCTCCTGGCGGGCCTCGCTCGGGTCCCAGTCCGTCGGCCCGGTGAAGGCGCGCTGACCCACTCCCACCAGCCAGACGCCGGTCAGCGCCACCAGCACCCACCGTCCCCACTGGGGGGCCGCGTGCAGACCCAGGGCTAGGAGCACCAGCCCCAGCCAGGAGCAGGGGAGCCAGTAGGGCGTCTGCGCGTAGAACGACGCGCCGGATGAGAAGCCGGCGAGCACCCAGGTCCCCGCGACGGCCAGCATCATCGTCAGGAGCAGCGCCGCGTCCCGGCTCGGACGCGCGCGGAGGGCCCAGCCCGTGGCTGCGACCGTGGCGAGCCCGAGCGCGGCGGAGGCAAAGGTGGGAACGAAGCGCTCGGCCCAGATCGCCCGGAGCTCGCCGAGGAGGGCGAGCCCGCTGAGCGGCTCGTTGTGGAAGGTCTGGGAGGCGCCCGTGAGTGACAGGGCCTCGAGCAGGATCGGGGATGCGAGCAGCACGCCGGCCACCGTGGCTGCGGCCACCCGCCAGCGACGGGTGAGCACCGCGCAGACGCCCAGGGCCAACACCAACGGGGCGGACGCGAAGTGCGCCCAGAGGCCCACGCCCACCACCACCGCCAGGATCGCGTGCTCCCGCGTGCCGCCGTTCCACGCCGCCGCGACCGACACCGCCAGCGCCGCGGTCCCCAGCTGCAGCAGCGGGTAGTTGTTCAGCTCCGTGGCGTAGTGCACCTGGTAGGGCGCGATGACGAGCAGGGCCACGAACGCGGCCGTGGTGCGCCGGTCGGTGACGCGGCGGACGAGCACCGCGCCGAGCACGGCGCTGCCGAGCGAACAGAGCAACGGGACCGCGATCAACCCGCGCATCGTTGCCCCCGCGTGGGCCAGCGCTGCGGTGATCAGCGCCCACAGCGGCGGGTGGAGTCCCACCAGACGACGCCAGGGCAGGACGCCGTCGCCGAGGTCCAGCCAGTGCGGCCGCGCGTAGCGCACGTAGGCCGGCATCCAGTAGGACCAGGCGTCCTCCATGTGGATGAGCCGCAGCTCGAGCCCGAGGCTCAGCAGGGCGACGATCCACAACACGAAGAGCAGGTGCCGCGAGCGGGCGGAGGGCGCGGGCGTCACGGTCCGAGTATAGGGAGCGCGGTATCCTCGACCGGCCGAGGCGGGAGGCCCCTGCAATACCCAGACGTCCCTTCGCCTAATGAACGGCGCGGCGCCCGGCCGTGCAAGGAGATCGCATGAACAGCCTGATCGAGAAGATCATGGAGCGGCTTCAGTCGCTCAACATCCGCAGGGCGATCCTGCCCGCCGTCGCCGGGCTGATCCTGCTCGGCGGCTTGTTCACGGGAGGCTTCGGCCTCGTCGAGATCGAGCCCGGCGAAGCCGCGGTCGTCTACAACACCACGGGCCTCGGGGTGTTCGGCGACCAGCAGCGCGTCATCCAGGAGCAGGGCACGTTCACCTTCATCCCGTTCGTCCAGCGGGTCGAGAAGATGGACATTCGCCCCCAGGTGCTCGTGATGGAGGGCGAGAAGAAGACGGACGGCAACCACGTCAAGCGCCTCACGGTGCGGGCGTCCGACGGCAGCCGCCTCTGGTTCGACCGCCTGGAGCTGCACTACCAGACCATCCCATCCCTGACCGACAAGCTCATCCGCCACCACGGGAAGGGCGACGCGTACAAGCGACACGCCCTGGCGGTGCACAGCCGGGAGGTGCTGCGCAACGAGTTCGGTCGCTACACGTTCCTGCAGATGGCCGACCCGTCCACGTACGGCACGGCCACGTCCCAGGCGCGCACCATCCTCAACGAGCGGCTCGAGCCCTACGGCCTCGTCGTCACCCAGCTCATCACCCCGAAGCCGCGCTTCCGCCCGGAGGTGGAGAAGGCCATCGAGGACCGGCAGAGCTCGGAGCAGGAGGTCGAGGTCCAGAAGGAGAAGCGGCAGCGGATGCTGAAGCAGAAGGACCGCAAGATCCGCGACGTCCGGCAGACCAAGAACGGTGAAGAGAAGGCGCTGCTCGCGCAGCTCGAGGGCAACAAGAAGGAGTCCGAGAACAGCGCGGTCGCCACGCGCCGCGAGGCCGACAAGTACTTCATCAACACGACCGCCAAGTGCGAGGCCGAGCGCGACGCCACCGTGGTTCGCGCGACGGCCAACGAGGAGGCGTACCGCAAGGACGCCGAGGCGCTCGCGGCCAAGATCAACGCGGTTGGCTCCCGCGGCGCGGACGTGCTCAACCTCGAGATCGCGGAGCACGTGTTCCCGCAGCTGGAGCGCATCTCCGCGACGCCCATCAGCCAGCCCAGCGCACCCATCGACATTCGCCACACGGAGCGGGGGAACTGATGCTCAAGCGCCTCTCCATCGTCCAGATCCTGTCCATCGTCGTGATCCTCGCGTGGCTGCTGCCGAAGTTCGCGGTGACCTACATCGAGCCCGACGAGATCGGCGTGCGTCGCTCGCTCCTCGGCGGCGTCGCCAAGAAGGACCTGAAGCAGGGGCGTGCTCTGAGCGTGCCGTTCCTCCACACCATGTACAGGCTGCCGAGCACGCTGCACTACAAGGTGTTCGGCGAGGGGCAGTCGCTCTCGCTGCGCACCCGCGAGAACAACGTCATCGAGGTGGACGTCACGATCATCTACGAGATCGTCCCCAACGAAGCCCACATGATCGTCGAGCAGGGGTTCATCGACACGTACGAGACGAAGGTCACGTCCATCAGCCAGGGCTTCCTGCGTGAGCACCTCGCGTCCATGAGCAACTCGGACGTCCAGGTGCCCGAGCAGCGCGAGAAGGTCGCCAAGACGGCGGTCGAGCCCATGAACAAGCTGCTCAGCCAGTACTCCGTGCGCGTGGTGCCGGACGGTGTCGTCATCCGCGCCATCAGCTTCCGCCCCGAGTACGAGCAGAAGCTGCAGGACAAGCAGCTGTACGCCGTGCAGGCGCGCCTGGACGAGGCGAAGGGCAAGGAGGCCGAGGCGGCGACGCTCACGGACACGGACGAGAAGGCCATCGATCGCGACGTGAAGCTCGAGCAGGAGCTGTGGAACGAGAAGATCGAGCAGGCGAAGTCGAAGTTCGAGATCGAGATCGCGGACATCAACGCCGAGGCGCTCAAGTACGACCGCGAGCGGCGCGCCGAGGCCGACGCGCTGTGCAGCAAGGCCATCGCGGAGGGCGGCCTCGCCGAGGCGAAGGCGGACGCGCTGGGCAAGAAGCTCAAGGCGCAGGCGCTGTCCACGCCGGCCGGCCGCACCTACTCGGCCATCCAGGCGGCCCGGAACTTCAAGCTGGGGGACATCACGCTGAGCAGCCAGGATCCGGAGTTCCTCAAGCAGTTCGGTTCCATGGACGCGTGGCGGGAGTTCTTCCTGGCCGGCGGGGGGCGGTAGCGCTCGCGCGAACGCGCAAGTGTCGAAGAACATTCCGGGAATTCCATCGGTGAGTGGTCGGTTCGGCTCCGTGAGACCGGCAACCACGCGGCGCCCGCCGCACCGAAGGAGACCGAATGATCCGTGCGCTTCCCCTGACCCTCGCCCTCGCCCTGGTGGGGGCCACCGTGCCCTCCCTCGCCCACGCCTGCCAGAACGTCACTCTCGAGAAGGGAAAGACGAAGGGCCTCTATGTGGAGGCGGGGGAGGAGATCACCCTGCGGGGCGAGACCGCCGCGGAGATCGACAAGCGCTTGAAGGACCGCGTCCTGCTCAAGGGTGTCGAGCTCGGCAGCACGGTCGTGATGCTGACGAAGGGTTGCTACGAGGTCCGGGTGGTCGACGACCCGCGCTGACGGCGGGGTAGGATCGGGGGGTGCTGATCCGCCTCCTGATCCTGCTCGTGCTCGCCGCCGGCGCCGTCGCCGCCTGGCGCTCCCTCCAGAGTGACTCCCGCCTCGCGATCCCCGGCCACTGGACGGCTGCGGCCGCAAAGCACGCCTGGCTGAAGGAGGCGCTGGAGCTCCGGCAGAAGATCGTCGAGCGCGTCGTCGCCGGGCAGGCCTCCCACGCCGAAGACCTGGTGGCGGACGTGGACGAGGTGGTGGATCGCCTGGTGGACATCGCCAAGGTCGAGGGCCACCTCGACGGGGCGTCCGAGGCGCTGCGGGAGCGGCTCGAGGCCTCGCTCGCAAAGCTGACGGCGGAGCGCTCGTCGGCCATGCGGTGGCTCACGGAGGCGTACGCGGTGCTCATCGAGTCCGCGGCCAGCGAGTTCGACGCCACGGTCGATCGCCTCCAGGGCAGCCTGCACAAGCAGAAGGAAGAGCTGCGGCTCGAGGTCGAGGCCCGCAAGGAGATCAACGCGGCGCTCAAGCAGCGCGCCTGATCAGCGCAGCAGCCCCAGGATCTCGTCCACGGAGGCGGGGCTGCCCCCCTCAGTCCAGCGAGACCGTGAACTCCACGTCCGGCGGCTCCTCGAAGGTCGGCGCGGGCGTGTCCGCGACCGAGTTCTCGGCCGCGTCCGATGCTCGGGACCGCAGCAGCTCCAGCAGCCCGGGCGGGCTCTTCGCCACCTCCGCGTCCAGCTGCTCCAGCAGGTAGGCGAGCTCGCTGTCGAGCCAGGTGGCGACGAGCGTCTTCAGCACGCGCTCCGGGGTTCCGCCGGTGGCTCCTCCCACAGCGCGCAGGGCCTGCATGGACGCGTCGTCCAGATCGAGCCAGACCCCGCGCCCGGCGTCCGCGCGGGACTCGCGGAGCAAGGTGGTGACGAGCTCGCCGAGGGTCATGCGGCGGGCGCGGGCGGCGGCGCGAAGCTCGTCGGCTTCGGCGTCGGAGAGGCGGAGACCAAGCTGGGTGCGGGACATGATGTCTGACGGTATCAGGGGCCGATGGCGGCTGGTAGCCGGGTCCGATATCGGCTGGGCTCCGGCGCCGATACCGATTGGTATCCGTTGTTGGTATCGGTCGGTATCAATGGCTGGTCACGGGTGGGAGCACCCAGCGATCACGCCCGGTTGACGTCGGTGATGTCAGCCAGGGCGTCCGCTCCGAGGCCGGCGTCGCGCAGCACCCGGACGATCAGGGCGGTCTTTCGTTCGACGTACACGTCGATGTCGTCGGTGGACGTCGCCAGACGCTTCTTCAGCGCCCCGTACTCAGCGCACAGGGCGGGATCGGCGCGGAGGGCGTCCCGGAACGCGAGGTGGTTCCTCGCCGCCAGGGCGGACGCGGGCGTGCAGTAGAGGTTGTGGGCGAACGTCGTATGCGGATGCCGAAAGGCGTGTCGGTCCGGAATCCCCAGGTCTCCGAGGTGGGAGTAGCCCAGGCCCTGGAGCGCCTCGATCGCGGCGCGGAGGTCCGCTGGGTCCGCGAGGAGGATGTTCACGTCGATGACCGGCTTCGCGGCCAGACCCGGAACCGAGGTGCTCCCCACGTGTTCGACCGTGCAGGCGATCCCGTCCAGCGCGGGGCGAAGCCGGGCCGCCAGCGCGACGAATCGCTCCGCCCAGGCGGGGTCGTGGTCGACGACCGTGATCACGTGCTCAGCGCCCGCGCCCGGCAGGCACGCTCTTCCAGTCGAACGGGCAGTGCCGACAGGCGTTCCCGCAGCAGGTGCCTCGCGCGCGGAGGCTGCGCTCGGTCATTACGAACAGGCCCGTCGCCGGGTCCATGTACCCACCCTCGCCGCGCTGCTCCGCGAGGCGCCAGGCGATGACCGTCGCCGGCGGCAGGTCGAGCGGGGGCTTGCGGGGCTTGGGGGACATCCGGCTCAGTAGAACCAGGGGAAGGCGGAGAAGTCCTGGTCGCGCTTCTCCAGGAAGGCGTTGCGGCCCTCCAGGGCTTCGTCGGTGCGGTAGGCGAGGCGCGTGGCCTCTCCGGCGAACACCTGCTGGCCCACGAGCCCGTCGTCGATGAGGTTGAAGGCGAACTTGAGCATGCGCTGGGCCGTCGGGCTCTTGCCGTTGACCTCCTTCGCCCACTCGAGCGCCGTGTCCTCGAGCGCCGCGTGGTCGACCGCCGCGTTGACCATCCCCATCTGGAAGGCCTCTTCCGCGCTGTAGTTGCGGCCGAGGAAGAAGATCTCCCGCGCCCGCTTCTGGCCGACCTGGCGGGCGAGGTACGCGGAGCCGAAGCCCCCGTCGAAGGACGCGACGTCGGCGTCCGTCTGCTTGAAGACCGCGTGCTGCTTGCTCGCCAGCGTCATGTCGCAGATCACGTGCAGCGAGTGGCCGCCGCCCACGGCCCAGCCCGGCACCACGCAGATCACGACCTTCGGCATGAAGCGGATCAGGCGCTGCACCTCCAGGATGTGCAGGCGGCCGAGGCGCGCCGGGTCGATGTTCCCGCCGTCGCCCTGGTACTGGTAGCCCGACTTGCCCCGCACGCGCTGGTCACCGCCGCTGCAGAACGCCCATCCGCCGTCCTTGGGAGACGGGCCGTTGCCGGTGAGCAGGACGCAGCCGACGTCGCTCCACATGCGGGCGTGATCGAGGGCGCGGAACAGCTCGTCCACCGTGTGGGGGCGGAACGCGTTGCGCACCTCGGGGCGGTCGATGGCGATGCGGACGGTGCCCTGCTCCGTCGACCGGTGATACGTGATGTCCGTGAAGTCGAAGCCGGCAACCGGCTGCCAGCGGGACGCGTCGAAGATCTCGGAAACCATGGCCGCTCCTGGGTGGGGCCGGGAACCTAACCCGAGTGTCCCGAAGGGTCCACGGACCGTCTCTTCTGGTTCCGGGGACACGCCGGGAACGCGCGCGGAGCCGCCCCGATGCAGTCTCTGCGTGACGGGGCGACGGGCGCGCCCACGCTCCACCAGGAGACGAACAGGCTGCTGGGATCCGCCCACCTGGTAGCCGACTCGAAGTCCCTCGGGGGATTGGCCCTCGGGGGGCTTCCTGCTTGGGATTCGCTCAGGACGGGTAGCGCTCCCGGATCGTCGCGACGGAGCGCTCCACCAGCTCGCGCAGCACGGCCATGTCCACGTCCGACAGCCGCTTGATGTACAGGCAGGACTTGCCCGTGGTGTGCTTGCCGAGGCGGGACATGAGGTCGTCCTCGCCGCTGAAGCCGGACATGACGTAGAGGGTCAGGGCCGTCTTTCGGGGCGAGAACCCGGCCTCGAACCAGCTGCCGGACGCGCCGCTCGCGTACGTGTAGTCGTAGTTGCCGAAGCCCACGATGTTCTTGCCCCACATCTTCGCCGGGGCGCCGGTGATCTCGGCCATGAGGGCGCAGACGGTGTGAGCGTCCGACCGCTTTCGCTCGTCCGGCACGGAGTCCAGGAAGGCGGTGACGTCTGCGTCGGTGGGGCGGGTCTTGAGCTCGGCCATGGCGGGTCTCCGGGTCGGCGCTTTCGTCGCTGGGCGAGACGTTAGATCATGGAGGCGCGGGCACGCTCCCGCCGGAGTCCGATGCCTGCGTTCACCAGCTTCGACGGGACGTCCCTGCACTACACCGAGGCCGGGGTGGGGCCGCTGGTGGTGCTGCTGCACGGGTTCCTCTGCAGCGCAGACATCGACTTCGGCCGGCGGGGCCTGCTCGATCGCTTCGCGGCCGCCGACCGCCGGGTCGTCGCCCTCGACGCACGCGGGCACGGCCGCTCGGACAAGCCCCAGTCGCCGGCGGCGTACGGCGCGCGGGCGATGGCTCGGGACGTGGAGGCGCTGCTGGACTTCCTCCGCGCGGATCGGGCGGATCTCGTGGGCTACTCGCTGGGCGCGTTCACGGCGGTGGAAGTCGCGCTGCGCGATCCGCGGGTGCGCGGGCTGTGCCTGGGGGGCATCGGCGGCGCCGAGCTGGACGTCGACCGGCTGCGCGCGGAGGCGGACGGGCTGGTGGCCGAGGAGGCGCCGGCGGACTCCTGGTTCCGGGAGGCGGCCGACCTGCTCGACGCCGATCGCGGAGCGTGTGCGGCCTGGCTTCGTGGGGCGCGGCTGCCCCAGCTGACCGCGGAGCGCTTCCCCTCGATCCCGGGCCCCGTCCTGGTGCTGAACGGCGCCGACGACCAGCTGGATCCGGTGGAGTTCGCGGCCCGGTTCCCGTCCGGGACGGCGGCGACGGTGCCCGGGGATCATGGGGGTGTGCTCGACGCACCGGAGTACGCAGACCGGGTCGCGGCCTGGCTGGAGGAGACGCGTGGTGGGTGACCCTCGAAACAGCGCGCTGTCCAGCGCCGTGGACCAGCTCGCGGAGCAGCTGCGGGACAACCCGTCGGTGCTCTTCGTGACCGGCGCGGGGATCTCTGCGGACTCGGGTCTGCCGACCTACCGCGGCGTGGGGGGCCTCTACAACGACGACGGCGTGGTCGAGGGGATGCCGATCGAGGAGGCGCTGTCGGGGCCCGTGTTCCGCCGGCGGCCCGAGGTCACGTGGAAGTACCTGACCCAGGTCGAGAAGGCCTGCCGAGGCGCGCTCCCGAACCGGGCTCACGAGGTGATCGCCGCCCTCGAACAGCAGCTCGACCGCTGCGTCGTGCTGACGCAGAACGTGGACGGCCTGCACCGCGTGGCGGGCTCGAAGGAGGTCATCGAGATCCACGGGAACGTGCACGACCTCGTGTGCCCCGTCTGCGGCTGGTGGGACCGCGTGGCGGACTACTCGAAGCTCGCGGAGCTGCCCGAGTGTCCAGCGTGCATCTCGGTCATCCGGCCCAAGGTCGTGCTCTTCGGCGAGATGCTCCCGGAGCACGCGATCGACCGCCTGGAGCGCGAGCTCGCCCGCGGCTTCGATCTGGTGTTCAGCGTCGGGACCACGAGCGTGTTCCCGTACATCGCGGCGCCCATCCACGTCGTGAACCGCCGCGGCGGCGTGACCGTCGAGGTGAACCCCGGTGAGTCGGAGGTCTCCCACGCCGTGCAGGTCCGCCTCCGCGCCGGCGCGGCCAAGGCGCTCGGGGCGCTCGGCGACGCGCTCGGCCTCTGAGGCCCGGCGACAAGGGAGACGACAGCGCCAGGCTCAGTCCTGGCGATCGCGCCCGCGCCAGGCTCAGTCCTGGCGATCGCGCCGGTGCTCAACGTCCAGGTCCACGTCGGGGGCGTCCATCGTCACGATCTGGAACTGCACCCGGCGGTTCTTGGACCAGGCGTCCTCCATCTCGCGATCGTCCAGCGGCTCGCTCTCGCCGTAGCCCTTGGCCGTGAGCCGGGAGGGGTCGATGCCGAGCTCCACGAGGAACTCCCGGACCTGGCCGGCGCGGCGCTGGCTCAGGTCCAGGTTGTAGGAGTCGCTGCCGCGCGAGTCCGTGTGCCCCTGGATCTCCACGAGCCGGATCTCGGGGTACTCCACCAGGACCGTGTGGACCGCCCGGAGGAGCGGGTGGCTGACGCTCCGGATCCGCTCGCTCGCCGTCTCGAAGTGCACCTTCTCGAGGATGATGATCTCCCCCCGCTGGCGGTCCACCTTCACGAGGCCCTCGTCCGGGCAGCCGTCGGCGTCGTCGATGCCGTTGACCACCTCGGGGTCCAGCGGGCAGGCGTCGTCCACGTCGAGGATGTGGTCCCCGTCGTTGTCCGGGTCGGCGCAGCCGTCCGAGTCGTCGTAGCCGTCCTCGTCCTCGGGCTCGTTCGGGCAGCGGTCGACGAGGTCCTCGAAGCCGTCTCCGTCGTTGTCCGGGTCGGGGCAGCCGTCCGCGTCCTGGTACCCGTCATCGTCCTCGGGGTCCATGGGGCACTCGTCGTCCCGGTCGGGCACGCGGTCCATGTCGTTGTCCGGGTCCGGGCAGCCGTCGCCGTCCTCGAACTCGTCGAAGTCCTCGGGGTCGTACGGGCAGCGGTCGTCGGCGCCGACGAAGCCGTCGCCGTCCGGGTCCTTGCCGCCTGCGCTGGCGCCCTTGGGCACCTCCACCGTGGCCTGCAGGTAGGCGCGCACATCAGGGGTGCCGAAGCCGGGTCCGATGCCGGGCCCGGCGCCGAACGCGAGGTGCATGGGCCCGTTGCGGGGGTTCAGGTGCACGCCGAGGGTCAGCTCCGCGGGCGTCACGGTGGGATAGAACGCGCTGCGGCCGATGGCCTCGTTCAGGGTCGGGTCGATGACCGTGCCGCCCGTCCACTCGAGCTGCACCTCCACCTGGTCGTCGGCGAAGGGCACCGCGAGGCCGAGCCCCCAGCGCAGCTCGTCGTCCGCGCGGATGGTCAGGTAGTTGGCCGCGGCCGTATCCACCAGGAAGCCCACGTTCGCCGAGAAGCGGAAGTGCTTCCAGCGCGCGGCCACGGCCACGTCCAGGCCGATGTCCACGGACCCGCTCGACACGAGGCGCGCCCGCCCGCCGGTGGGCAGCACCACCCGGGGCGCCAGGGAGAGCGAGAGCGGCGAGCCCTTCGTGCCCTGGCGCAGGGGCTGGAAGCCGAGCGCGATGCCGACGTCGCCGAAGGCCGCGCCGCTCGAGCCGGCGCCCAGGACCTCTGCGACCTGGTCCGTCTTCTCTGCATTGAACACCGCCTGGAGCACGGGCGCGGTGACCCCGATGGACAGCCAGGAGGTCGGCGCGACGGCCAGGCCCACGTCCACGCCGACGAGGTGATCGACGAGCCCGATCGTGCGGCGGAAGCCGTCCTGGGTGCCGAGCTCGAAGGGACGCAGCCCGTAGTTCACCCCGACGGCGAACGCGAACCGGAACGAGTCCGGCTGGTCGGCCTCGCGCACCCGGACGAAGCCGCCGTACTGGGGCACGGGATCGAAGCGCTGGATGTCGAGCCGGGGGGCCACATCCTCGTCGTCCTGGGCGGAGGCGATCCCGGGGAGGGCCAGCGCCACGAGCAGGGCCGGAAGGAGCACGGAGCGGCTGCGTCGTCGGGGGCGTCGCGCGAGCAGACCGCCGAGCAGCAGCAGGAGCGCGAGCCCCGCTGGAGCGGTCCTCTCGCCGCCCGTCGAGCAGTTGCAGCCGGAGCCCTGGGGGCCGTCCGGCGTCAGCGGGTCCAAGCCGAGGTCCACCTCGGTGCCGTCGGGGATGCCGTCGCCGTCGGTGTCCTCGCCGCACGGGTCGGTGCCGAGGGCCTCCTCTTCGCTGTCGAGCAGGCCGTCGTCGTCGCAGTCGCCGTCCGGGATGTCGTCGCTGGGGTCGTTGGGGTTGCGCTCGCCGGGGTCGAGCACGCCGTCCAGGTCGGTGTCCTCCTCGCCGTCGGACACCGAGCCGTCGTCCGTGTCGATGTCCGTCGGGTCCGTCGTGGTGGCGCCGGCGTCGCCGTCCGGCACGAACACCGTGAGGTCGGTGTCGTCGCCCTCGGGCTCCGCGAGGCCGAGCTCCTGGCCGTCCGTGAGGCCGTCGCCGTCGGTGTCGAGCAGGTTCGGGTCGGGCTCGCCCTCATCCACCGATCCGTCGGCGTTCGCGTCCTCCGTGCCGTCGAGGAGGCCATCGTCGTCGGTGTCGTCGTCCGTGGGATCCGTCACCGTGGACGGGTCCTGGTCGGGCTGGAAGACCGACGTGTCCGTGTCGTCGCCCTCGGGGGAGGGCAGGCCCAGCTCGGTGCCGTCCTGCACACCGTCGCCGTCGGTGTCGGGATCCGTCGGGTCGGTCTCGCCGGGATCCACGTTCCCGTTGTCGTTCACGTCCTCGTTGCCGTCGAGCAGGCCGTCGTCGTCGGTGTCGTCGTCCAGCGGGTCGGTGTCGCCGAAGTACTCGATGCCGTCGTTGAGGCCGTCGCCGTCCGTGTCCGGGTTGTGCGGATCCGTCTCTCCCGGGTCGACGGTGCCGTTCCCGTTGGCGTCCTCGGTGGCGTCGTTGAGGCCGTCGCCGTCGCTGTCCACGTCGTCGAGCGGGTTGTTCGGATCCGTCTCACCGGCGTCGATCTGCCCGTTGAAGTTCACATCCTCCGCGCCGTCCCAGACCGAGCCGTCGTCGGTGTCGGTGTCGGTGGGATCCGTGGTCGTCGTCGGGTCCGCGTCGGGAACGAAGTTCGTCATGTCCGTGTCGCTGCCCTGGGGCTGCGTCAGGCCGATCTCCGTGCCGTCCTGGATGCCGTCGCCGTCGGTGTCGTCGTTCGCGGGGTTGGTCTCGCCGGGGTCCACGACGCCGTTGCTGTTCGTGTCCTCGTTGCCGTCGACGATGCCGTCGTCGTCGCTGTCGTCATCGAACGGGTCCGTCTCGCCGGGATCCACGACGCCGTTGTCGTTGGCGTCCTCGACGAAGTCCGGGAGGCCGTCCCCGTCCTGATCGGCTACCGCCTCCACGTCGATGTCGAGCACGTCGTCGCCCGGGTTGGTCGGATCCGCGTCCGTCAGCCCGGTGCCCCCGGTGCCAAGCGTCGCGGCCGTCCAGGTGACGTCCGCCTGGTTGCTGATGACCGTGTTCTTCGGCGTGCCCGGGACGATGCGGACCTCGAACGTCACCGTCGCCGACTCGCCGGGCGCGAGCGTGCCGCCCTGGAAGGCGGAGGCGCCGGTGCCCACGCGGAACACGGCCTCGCCGTTGATCGCGTCGTACTCGGCCTGGTCGTCCCCGGCGGCGTCCGTCTTCACGCCAGCGCCGGCCCCGCTGGTGATCTGGAGCGAGCCGGCCACGAACGTCGTGGCGGTGGGGATCGGGTCGAAGATCGTGACGTCGTCGGCCGCGTCGGCGCCGGTGTTCGTCACGGAGATCGTGTACTCGATGAAGTCGCCGTCCGTCGTCTGCCCGCCGTCCAGGTCGATGCCCGACTTGTCCGCGTCGATCTCGGGCTCGAAGACCTCGCTCGCGAAGCCCACCATCGCCGGGCCGTAGGTGTCGGAGTTCGTGAGGAGGCGGATCGTCGCCGACGACAGGCCGTTGGCCATCGCCGCGGACACGTCGTACGTGCCCGCGTCCCAGCCCATCTGGTTCACGTAGTTCGGCGACTTGGCCGTGAAGGCGCTGGCGCCCTCGGTGATCGTGCTGTTGAAGAAGTTGCTCGACGGCCGGACGCCGTTGCCCAGCGCGGTCGTGGTGCCGCCGGCGATCAGCTCCACGCCGTCCCCCGCGAACTGGATGTCGCCCTCGACGCTGACGAAGGCCAGCTCGCTCGAGAAGGCGCCGGACAGGGGGGTGAGGAACCCGCTGACCGGGATCTCCACCGGGAGGTTGTTGTCCACCTTCGCGTAGCCGTCGAAGAGGGTGACGTTCCGCAGCGGCTCACCCGCCGACTCGTACACCACCACCAACGACCAGCCCGCCGCGCCGGCCGTGGCCTCCGAGCCGTGCACGTTGGCGGCTGTGTAGGTGCCGGAGCCGCCGGCCTGCACCAGGGCCGTCACGTCCGCCGAGGCGGAGTAGAGCTCCGAGTAGACGCCGATGGTCTGGTCCACGAAGTAGTCGACGCTGGCGTCGTTGACGGCGACGTAGCCGCCGCTGGCCGGCGTGGCGAGCAGCGCGTCGTCCCGGGACGACGACTCGGACCGGCCTCCCCAGTAGAGCTGGGCGAACAGCACCGTGGCGCCCGACGGCAGCGACAGCGTCGCGCTCGACGAGTTGAACGTGCTCCCGTTGCTGTCGATGTCGACGTACTCCATCGCGAAGTCGTCGTTGCCGTCGTTGGCCGTCCCCGCGCGGGCGGCCGTGCAGCCGGCGGCGCTCGCTGGACAGGTCTGCAGTGTGTTGCCGACCAAGGCCAGGTTTCCGTTGACGTTGTTGGTGTACAGCGTCGTGAACGGCCGGACGATCTGCGCCGACGCCAGGGAAGGCGCGGCCATCAGGCCGATCAGCGCGAACAGGGTGAGCAGGCTGTGCCGCATCATCGATTCCTCGCGCGCCGCCGCTCATGGGTGCCCCACGGCAGCGCGGCGGGCGTGGTAGCACGCAGGGGGTGGCGTCGCCAGGGTGCGAGGGGGTGCAGGGGGGAACGGTTTCGGAACACCCCCGCCGGAACAGCACGTCGCGTGCCATCCGGTGCCAGGGACCGATTCTTCCGTCAGGACCCGGACTTGCGTCGATCCCGGTGCGATCCGGAGTGTCCGGCCGTGTCCGGTTTCGTGTCCCGCGTGTCCGATATCCCGGACAGATACCGGACACGAGCCGGACACGGGCTGCCCGCTCCGGGAACCTGACGTCGCGCTGGGTCGACGCCGCCGAGCCACGGCAAGAACGGGCGCGGTCTCGGCGGTCGAGGGCCCGCGTGGAACGCGAATTGCTGAACCTGACGTCAGGTTCATGATGTCGGGATGACCAACTGCCGCCTCTTCGGGCTGATCGCGCTGGCCCTCCTCGTCCTCCCGGGTTCGGACTGCACCGCGCGGGGGGCGCTCGACCCGCTGGGCCAGGACGACGACGACGTGACGGGCGATGACGACGACGCGGCGGGAGACGACGACGACGCGACGGGCGATGACGACGACGCGACGGGAGACGACGACGACGCGACCGGCGACGACGACGACGCGACCGGCGACGACGACGACGCGACCGGGGACGACGACGACGCGACGGGCGACGCCGACGACGC
>ENA-OWNT01001521-OWNT01001521.1-seawater-metagenome-genome-assembly--contig:-NODE-1521-length-28683-cov-4.777739_pt1 | contig 28683 bp, 27 predicted proteins | sample MGYA00238136_ERZ651165 | MGnify/ENA primary metagenome ERZ651165 (study PRJEB26861, sample SAMN08777766) | seawater metagenome | isolation source: coastal seawater | place: USA: Florida | collected...
CGCATCGACGATCTCATGCCCTGGAACTTCGCGGTCGCGTCAAGCTGCGCCGCGTAGGGGATCGCCGAAGCGCTTACAGTGAGCCTCGTGTTTCTTGTGGTTGATGAGTCACAGGAAACCTGAACGATATACAGCGATTGTGCGGTTGGGTCTCTGCGCGCATCAGGAAATGTGGTGGCACCCCTCGGAGGAGGAATGGCCATGACCTGCCCCCCGAAACTTCCCTCGTTCTGATGTAGAGTTTGCTCAACCTTTTGAAGGAGCAAACGAATGCGAAAGAGCCGTTTCACGGAAGCGCAGATCATTGGGATGATCAAAGAACAGGAAGCGGGGATGCCGACGGCGGAGGTGTGCCGCAAGCACGGGCTCAGCCAGGGCACGTTCTACAAGTTCAAATCGAAATATGGCGGGATGGAAGTGTCTGACGCTGCCAAGCTGCGGGCGATGGAAGACGAAAATGCCAAACTTAAGCGGCTGCTGGCCGATGCCATGCTAGACAATGTGGTGCTGAAGGATCTCTTGGGAAAGAACTGACGACGCCGAATGAGCGGTGAGAGGCAGCGCTAAGGGCGATGCGGGATCACGACATCTCGCAACGCCGGGCCTGCCAACTTGTCGGTGTCGACCCAAAGACGGTCCGGCGCGAACGCCCGCCGGATAACCCTGAGATACGCGAGGAGATGAAGGCCGTCGCTGCCAAGCGCCGTCGGTTTGGCTATCGCCGGATCGGCGTGATGCTGGAGCGCAAGGGAATGATCATGAACCACAAGAAGCTCTATCGGCTTTACACGGATGAGAAACTGGGCGTTAGGCGACGACGGGGCCGTAAACGGGCGCGAGGCTCACGAACACCAATGCCAGAGGCTCTGAGGCCGGGCGAGCGTTGGTCTTTGGACTTTTTGTCCGACACATTTGGGGCATCACGCAGGTTCCGTATCTTGGCAGTGAACGACGATTGCAGCCGCGAGAACCTGTGCCTGATGGCCGACACCAGTATCTCGGGCGCCCGTGTGGCGCGGGAACTGGATGCGCTGGTTCGCGTCTATGGTAAGCCCGCCAGCATTGTCAGCGATAATGGGACAGAGTTCACCAGTCGGGTCATCCTGAAATGGGCCAACGACAACGACGTGGACTGGCATTACATCGATCCGGGCAAGCCGCAGCAGAACGCTTTCATCGAGTCATTCAACGGCAGCCTGCGCGATGAACTCCTGAACGAGGAGATGTTCGACAGCCTCGAAGACGCCCGACGAACGCTGGCGCTCTGGCGATACGACTACAACAACGTCAGGCCGCACTCGTCGCTCGGCAACCAAACACCCACACAAGCGCGCCGGACGCTTGAGCAATTTGACGGCTCCGCGCCCGGCGCGCTTGCCCAATCAGACGACGGAGAATATGAAAACCAAACCCGCAAACTCTCGGTATGAATGAGGGAGCCTTGGGGGGCAGGTCAGCCAGTGCCTCACCGGATCGTGGGCGGGTCCCAAGATTGGGAGGCGAAGTCCTAGGAAATCCGTATGGCTGCCATCCGGATGTGTATTGGCGCCACCAGAACCCGGCGATCAATTCTGCCCATAACGATACAGCAGGGAAATCTGGGCCGGTCGCACTCCGATCAGAAACGGCCCCATCCAGGCGGTCGAACCTCATCTTCATCGCTCTCATCGTCGAACTGACTATCTACTGCAGTCCGACGTAACCTCAAGACCTCCTCAGCATCCCTCTTGGGTCCAGCGACACTCCGGGGGGTGAACGGCTTGTTCTGACCCGTCCGGAGGCCTCGGGCATTCAGGATATCAGCAAATTCGCTGTTGGAAAGATTGTCAGCCAGTTCACCATAGTTCTCAAGAATATCGGCGATATCTTTCCTGAGCCGGAGCGCTTTCTCACTGGCTGCTGCGGTTCCAGATGGCTGAACGGTGAGGATGTCCGGATTTCCGAAGACAACACCCTCCAGAGCTTTCTTCCGCGCCATGCCCTCTTTGGTCGTCCGGGAGATGTGCTCACCCTTCTTCTCATGATAGGCAAGCTTCCCGGCCTCGGATGCCCTGGAAAGGTCTTCACCGTCTTCAACTGCGACAATGCGATTTTCCGGAAGCAGAGTAGAGATTTTGAGCCTGTCAGATTGCGTTCTAGTCAGCCGCGACCAGTCATATACGATCACAACAGCATTACGGCGCTCTGCTTCCTTCAGAGCTTCTAGTAGCTTCGGTCGCTGAAGAAGGTTGTTCTCACCACGGGCAGACGCGTTCTCTTCCACGACATGAACCAGATCAAATCCTCCCACCCGGCAGAAATTCTCAATGGCTGCACGCTGCGCGCTGAGGCCAACTCCGTTCTCACCCTGTTCGTCGGTTGAGACACGGCCATAGGCGATGGCGAGACGACGGAGGGCAGCGGCGGACTTTTTGAATGACTCTGTTCGATGTGCTGTCACTGTGACGTTCCTCTAGGGTTAACGTTCCACTTTATAGCGTGATGTTGGTAGGATGCGTCGAAATCCTTTCCGATCCCCCTAAGGTTTCTGATTCAGGGCATGTCGAAATCCTTGAGCGACGTCGAAGCCAAGAGGATCCCGGAGTTCAACACACTGGTCGCGGCGCTGAAGCGATGTTAGCCATGCTGGCTGTCCCGGATATATGGACCGGTCATGGATCCGGGCGCGGAGTCACCAGGCGGTCTGAGCGCTCGCCTAGCGCGCATGATGCCGGTTTCGCTGGCTGGTGTAGTGAAAGCGCGTGGTCGCGCTGAGGGAGTGCCTGAGCCAGCCTGGAAGAGTGTCTCCAACGGAGACCTTTCAGTATCGTGTGGGGTGGCAGAAAAAGGCGCCCGAATGAGGGCATGAGCATGCCGAACAAGATTTAGAACCGGTTTCCGCTGTCGAGGCGGCGCTAGTCAAATTTCATGGTCTTCTTGTGTTGGCCTCGACACGGATGCTGTCGCATGCATCTGGTGCGCCCCGTCGAGCGGTCCGGTTAGATTGTTAGTGGTTCGTTGGTCTCTGCTCCATCGGCACGATGCTTTCTGGCGCGGGTGGAAGGTAGCCCAATGCGCTGAGCGGCCTGACGGCGTTGTAGTGAACCCGCCATTGCTCGATGAGGATTTGAGCCTCGCACAGGCTGTAGAACAGTTCATCGTTTAGCAGCTTGTCCCTGAACCGGGCATGAAACTTTCGCAGTATCCAGTCTCCCAGGCCGAACCTGGTTCGATCTAGGCTGTCTTGGCGCCCACAACGGCGATCCTGTCCCGCACCTTCTATGCAATGAATTCAGGGTCGTCGTCGGATCGAATGTATTCCAGCGGTCCGCGCAGGATGAACAGGTCAGTCAGCGCATCCAGCACGTCCGCGGAACTAAGCTTGCGATTGATGCGATCATAAGCGCCTCCCTGGTGTATTCGTCGATGATGTTCGGTGTTCGATAGACTCGACCGTCAGCGGTCCGATCCTGGACGAAGTCATAGGGCCGGACGAGGTTGGGTCGCTCGGGTCGTAGACGCACACACGATCCGTCGTTCAGCCAAAGTCACAACTTCCGATGATCTCGCCCGCTCAGCTCCTGAAACACCGGGAAGAAGCGTTGAGAGCAAGCAGTTCAAGTCCAAGGGCTCTTGCGAAACATGAACGTGTCCTGCAGATCGAATGTGTCAGAAGGAAAATGGCGAACGACAAGCTTGGGAACGATTTCGCGGCTATGAAGCGGTGCTTCCCCGGTCTGACGACCGCCCTGCAACCGATGACCATGCTCGATCCGGTAGTGCTAAAGCGCCTGCGAAAAGTGATTAGGGCCCCTCTACAGGAATAGAGGCAATTGCAGTGTTGGCGCAGACAAGTGAAGTCGCACGAGATTCTGCCTGTCCGGAGTGAAACAATTCGTGACAGGCAGCCGATGCAGCCCAATCGACGCCCCCACTATAACTGAAACGTTCTAGGACCCCGGTCCCTGAACGCATTCGCAACCAGTCGAAGTTCGGACGACAAAACGGAGAAGAACCCTGGAAGACCCTCCCTATACATCCGTCAGTCTCGCTGAGAGGTGGTCAGTCAGCGCACAGACCATTCGCAATATGATCAAACGCGGGGAACTCAGCTCGTTCAAGGTGGGCAAGAGTCTCCGCATTCCGACAAATGAAGTTTGGGAACACGAGCAGTGCAAGAAATCAAAATTCAACGTTTCAGAGGTGGACTCGCCGTCGTTTGGGAAGAGGACGGCAGGCGAAGACGTATTCGTCTTAAAGCAAAGTCGCGAGCGGAAGCAGAGTCAGAGGCAAGAGATGTAGTCCTCCGAGAAACTTCAACCGCTGGAAGTGTCACCATTGCCCAGATCTGGAGTGCATACCAGAACGATAAGAAGGGCAGATCAATAGCCGAGTCGATGAACGCTACAGGGCGCTCGATCCTGCCTGTCTTCGGTCATCTGCGCCCGGATCAGATTACTCCGCAGGATTCAAAAGATCACATTGTAGAACGCAGAGCCGCCGGGCGCTTGGATGGAACGATCAGGACGCAATTGAACCATCTGCGTATCGCGTTGAACTGGGCAAGGAAGGTGCAGATGATCGAGGCTGTTCCCTTTATCGAATTGCCGCCCAAGCCAAGGCCTAGGGACAGATATCTCACCAAAGATGAGATCGATCGTCTTCTGGCGGTGGAGTGTGCGTTTCATATTCGCGTGGCGATCCTGATCATGCTGACTACCGCTGCCCGGGTAACAGCAGCCTTGGAGCTTACGTGGGACAGGGTTGATTTCACGCGTCGCCATATCGACCTGCGGAATGGCGATGGCCCGTTAAAGGGCCGTGCGGTGGTGCCTATGAACGAGACATTGACCGAGACACTACAGGAGGCTCGACAAGCGGCATTGAGTGATCATGTGGTGGAGTGGGCAGGTCGGCCGGTTAAGTCCATCAAGAAGGGCTTGGCAGCCGCAGTGCGGAGTGCAGGCCTGGAAGGCGTAACAGCGCACGTGCTGCGGCACACTGCGGCGGTGCACATGGCGGAGGCAGGTGTTTCGATGGATGAGATCAGCCAGTATCTCGGACACACAAATACCGCGATAACAGCGTCTGTATATGCTCGCTACAGCCCTCAACATCTTCAGAAAGCGGCACGAGCACTGGAGTTCGGAAAGCGCTGAAGGTTCAACGAACCTTAGAGCACAATCTCTGAAGCAGCAGATGTTCTTGAAAAATTGGTCGGAGTGAGAGGATTCGAACCTCCGACCCCTGCCTCCCGAAGACAGTGCTCTACCAGGCTGAGCTACACTCCGACCGTGCCGGGCGGGATAGCGGGGGAATCATGCCATTGCAAGGGGAAAACCCGCGCGTCGCTTGATCCTTCGTGCAATCCCTGCAAGAAGGCGATCAACCGACAAGACGAGCGATATCATGGAAAAGAATGCATCCATCCTGCTGACCGGCGGCACCGGGTCCTTTGGGTCCCACTTCGTGCCGATGACGCTGGAAAAATACAACCCCTCCCGGCTGATCATCTATTCGCGGGATGAGATGAAACAGTGGGAAATGGCCAAGAAATACGGGTCCGATCCCCGGGTGCGGTTCTTCATCGGCGATGTGCGCGACCGTGAACGTCTGTACCGGGCGCTCGACGGGGTCGACTATGTGGTTCACGCCGCCGCGACCAAGATCGTGCCGACGGCGGAATACAACCCGTTTGAATGCGTCAAGACCAATATCAACGGTGCGATGAACCTGATCGATGCCTGCATCGACAAGAAGGTCAAGAAATGCGTGGCGCTGTCGACGGACAAGGCCTCGTCGCCGGTCAACCTTTATGGCGCGACCAAGCTCGCCTCGGACAAGCTGTTCGTGTCGGGCAATTCCTATGCGGGCAGCGGGGGCTGCCGTTTTGCCGTGGTGCGCTATGGCAACGTCATGGGATCGCGCGGTTCGGTCATACCGTTTTTCAAGTCGGTGGATTCGGGCGGCAAGCTGCCCATCACCGACCCCCGCATGACGCGCTTCATGATCACCCTGCCGCAAGGGGTGGAACTGGTCTGGCACGCGTTCGAGGATATGGTTGGCGGTGAGATCTACGTGAAGAAGATCCCGTCAATGAACATTCTCGACATCGCCGAGGCCTGCGTTCCGGACCACGAGCACGAGGTTGTCGGCGTTCGCCCCGGCGAGAAACTGCATGAACAGATGATCGGTGAAGAAGACGCGCCCCATACTTATGAATATGCGGAACACTTCAAGATCCTGCCGGCGATCCACAATTGGTCGCTGGATACGGGTCGGATCAAGAATGGGGTAAAGGTGCCCGAAGGGTTTTCCTATACCTCGGATAACAATCCCGACTGGATGGGCGTCGACACCCTGCGCGCGTGGATTGAGGCGAACGCGGAAACGATCGGTCACTTCTGATGTCTGACACGGGCTTCATCCCCTATGGGCGGCAGGATATCTCGGACGACGATATCGCCGCCGTCGTTGCGGTGCTGCGGTCCGATTTCCTGACCCAAGGCCCGAAAGTGCCGGAGTTTGAGGCCGCGATTGCAGCCGCGACCGGGGCGGCCCATGCGGTTGCGGTGAATTCCGCCACTTCGGCGCTGCATATCGCCTGTCTGGCGCTTGGGCTGAAACCCGGCGGACTGGTCTGGACCGTGCCCAATACCTTTGTCGCCTCGGCCAATGTGGCGCGGCTGTGTGGCGCGGACGTGGATTTCGTCGATATCGGCGCCAGCGACTACTGCATGGACCCGGGCGCGTTGGAGGCTAAACTGGCCGCCGCCGACCGCAAGCCCGACATCCTGATCCCGGTGCACTTCGCGGGCCAGTCGGCGGATATGAAGGCTATCGGTGCCATCGCACAGGCCCATGGTATCCGCGTGATCGAGGATGCCAGCCACTGCATTGGCGGCAGCTACAATGGCCAGCCCATCGGTGCCTGCGAGTTTTCCGATATCTGCGTGTTCAGCTTCCACCCGGTGAAGATCATCACCACGGCAGAGGGCGGGCTGGCCACGACGCAGGACGCTGGGCTTGCCGCGCAGATGGGGCTTTTCCGGTCTCATGGTGTCACCCGCGACCCGGACCTGATGGAAAGCCAGACCCCCGAACCCTGGGAATACGATCAGGTCGCGCTTGGTCTGAACTACCGGATGACAGAGATGCAGGCCGCACTTGGCGTCAGCCAGACCGCCCGGCTGGCCGATTTCGTCGCGCATCGCCAGCGTATGGCGAAACGCTATGACGTGGCTTTGGCCGATCTGCCGCTGATCCTGCCGTGGCAGAACCCTGACAGCCATTCCGCGCTGCACCTCTACCCGATCCTGATCGACACCGACAAAACCAACCGCACCCGGCGGGAAGTTTTCGACCACCTGCGCGCGGCGGGCATTGGCGTGAATGTGCACTACATCCCGGTTCACACACAGCCCGATTACCAGCGGCTCGGTTTCAGGCGCGGGGATTTCCCGGTGTCGGAATGGTATTATGATCGGGCCATATCCATCCCGCTCTATTACGGTCTGGACGAAGAAAAGCAGGACCGCGTCATCGCAGCCCTGAAAGAGGCGCTCGCCTGATCCGGTTGTTCACCAACCATTAAGGTTAACGCGCGCCTTCCCCTTCTTCTTGGTCCAAATACTCCCGCCGGAGGCGTCCAGAGGGTGCGGCCTCAGACAGCCTCACCCAGCTTGGCGAATAGCTCTGAGATCTCGTTGTCCTTGGTATTGATCTCGCGCACCAGTTCCAGCGTGCCCTCGGGATCGGCCCGCAGGGCAACGCGCAGCAGGTTCATCCAGTTCACGTTGTTCTTGGTGCGCACCTGCTCGATGGCGTCGATCAGCTTCAGCTTTTCTTCGATCTGTTCGGGGGTCATCTGCGTGTCCTCTCAGGGTTTCAGGAACCAGTCCATACCGTCCGCATGGTGGGTAAAGTGAAATCCGGCTTTCTGGAATGCCTTTCGGCTGGCCGGGTTGTCGGGGCGAATGCGGGCCACGAAAGGTCCTTTGGTTTCGGTCGCCAGCGCAATCAATGGCGCCGCCTGTCCGTGCCCGCGCGCGGCAGGGGACAGGGTGATGGACACCTCGGTGCGCAGATCCTTGTCCAGCCGGACGGTGCCCAGGGGCACCCCATCCTCGGCAATCAGGATCTCGCGCAGCGGGTTGGTCAGCGATGCCTCCAGCCAGGCCACGTGATCTTCCCACGTCACCGGGTCGCGGTTGACGGACGCGGCCCGTGTCACCGGATCGTTGCGCCAGTCAAACAGCCGTCGGGCATCGTCCATGGTGGCCTTGCGCAGCCTCATTTCGGGGCGAGATCCTCGTAGGTGATCGGGTCATATTGCCTGACATCGCGGGCCAAAGCCCGGTCGATCAGCGCGGGCTTGTCGCTGACCGGAACGCCCGCATTGGGGCGCACGAAGCGATAGTCGGCAGGGGTCAGCACCTCGCCTGCCTTCAGGGCGCGTAGCGCGAAAGCCGACCGGCGAAAGGCGTCGCGGTTGCCCTGTTCGGCGGCGGCGGTCACCTTGCCGTCCGACCCGCGCGCGACATGGGCAAGCCGGACGCCCTCGGCGATCTCCTTCAGGATATCGGGCGTCGCTGAAAACCGGTGATCGGGGCCGGGGCGCGTCATGTCATCGGTAAAGTGCTTTTCAATCGCGACCGCACCCATGGCGGCGGCCGTAATCGCCACGCCCGCGCCGATCGTGTGATCGGAAAAGCCCACATGCCGCCCGAACCGGTCCCGCAGCGTGGCCATGGAGGCAAGGTTCACATCCTCCACCGGCGCGGGGTAGCTACTGACGCAATGCAGCAGGACCACGGGGCCGGACCCATGCTTGTCCAGCACCTCCATCGCGTGGTCAACCTCGCCCAGATTTGCCATGCCGGTCGACATGATGATCGGCTTGCCGGTCTGGGCAACCGCGATCAGCAGGTCGTCAAAGGTCATCTCGAAACTGGCAATCTTGTAGACCGCGCAATCCAGCCCTTCGACGAAGTCCAGATCGCGCGGATCGTAGATTGAGGTGAAGGGGATCAGCCCACGGTCGCGCGCCTTGGCAAACAACGGCTCGTGAAACTCCATCGGCATCCCGGCGTTGTTATAGAGATCATAGAGGTTGTCGGTCCCCCAGACCTTGTCGATTTTCATCGAGCTATGAGATGACGGCACCGTCAGGCTGTCGGCATTGTAGGTCTGAAACTTGATGCAATCCCACCCGGCATCGGCGGCAATATCGACCAGCTTCAGCGCGAGGTCGAGATCGCGGTCGTGGTTGGCGGACAGCTCCGCGATGAGGAAACTTTTCTCCCCCTCGCCAAGCGTGACATTCTCTATCTGAACAGGCTCGATCATACGGGTGTTTTCCTGTTTGCGCGTGTTCGGGTCAAGGCGCGGTGATCTCGCCCGCGTCGATCAATGCGCGGGCCATGTATTCGGCGCGGGTCCAGTCCTCGGGCGTGTCCACGTCCTGCACAAGGTGGCGCGGGATGTCCACCATCGCCGTGCCGGGGCCGTAAAGCGCCACATCGGACAGCCACGCATCGCGGGTGCCCCAGGCAAATAGCGCGGCATCATGGAACGCCTCGGGCAGATCCTGGCTGCGGGTCTGGGCGTGTTCGGGGTGAAACATCGCAACGCGGCCTTCGGGCGTTCGCAGCAACGCGCGCTGGATCGGGAAGGGAAATGTGGTGACAGATAGCGAGAAGTCCGCGCCACCCAGGGCCTCAAACCCGCGCGCAATGTCTTTGGCCCGCAGGAAAGGGGCGGTCGCGTAGATCAGGCAGGCACTGTCTGCACCTTGCCCGGCGGTTTTGAGCGCGTGACGCACCACCGGCACAACGCCGGTGCGATCGTCTGACAGCGCGGCCGGGCGCGCCAGCGCCTCTGCCCCTGCGGTACGGGCGGCATCCGCGATGCCCTCGTCATCGGTTGACACGATGATGCGGTCAAAGAGGCCAGACGCCTGCGCAGCGGCGACCGGCCAATGTAGCATCGGTGTACCAAGAAACGGTTTTACATTCTTACGTGGGATGCGCTTGGACCCGCCCCGCGCGGGGATGATGGCGATGCGGGTCATGGGCAGGTCTCCATCGGGTCAAAGCTGTGGGGGACGTGTCCCGCGAACAGATCCAGCACAAGACGGGCGATCTGTTCGGCGCCGGGTTGGACGCTGTGGGATCGGGCTTGTATCACGCCGGCAAAGCGTTCAAGCGCGCCTTGATCGGGCGGGTTCGACAGAACGTCGTCAAGGCGTAGTCCGGGCCGGTACCGTGTCACGCCCGGCGCATCCGCCCACCAGGCGCTGCCAAAACACAAGACCGGCTTGCCCGCGCAGACCGCGCCCCACCCAAGGCTGCCTGCCACGTCGGCCACCGCAACGGCCTGCGCCAGCATGTCATGGCTGTTGGCGTCGTTTGGCACCACACGCACCTGCTTGATCCGGTTCAGCCTGTGAAAAGACAGCGGACTGCGGACATTGCCGTTTCGCCCCTGATGGTCCTCTACATAGATCATATGGCCCTCGGGCAGGATCTCGGCCAGCCGTTCCACCGCCAACAGCGGGTCGCGATAGCGCCCGTCCGTCATCGCAGGCTGACACGGCATCCGGAAATAGACAAAGGGCTGGTGACGATCCACTAAAGGGGTTGCCCCCCCAGTGAGATAGTCGAAATAGGCCAATGGCCCAGTGTGGAAGAACTTGAAATAGGGATCGCGCCATGTGGCGGCCTGCCCCGGGATCTGCCGCATCCGCCGCAATATTCGCGCCATGCCGACCGGATTCAGCAGTTTCAGGGGATCACGGGCAAGCAGGTATGTGATCATCTGCCCGATATCCCGTAAGCGCGACCTGCCGGGCGTGTCCTGCACATCTACAAGGACCTGACCATCAGTCGCATCTATCCGGTTGTCAGGCACCGGGACAGACGCGGCATCGGTATCTTCCGGGCGGGTGGCCAGATGGCCAAGATCTTGTTCATTACGCATCGATACAAGCTGATCCGGGAAGATACCGCGCTTGAGGATCAATACCTCCAACCCCAGGGCCCGGGCCGCGTGGGTCAGACAGGTTTCGTAGAATGACCCTGGACTGTCGAAGAACAGCACATGCGTGATCCGTTCCTCCTGCAGCATCCGGCCCAACACATCATAGGCGATATGGGTAATATGCTGATAGTCCTGCAGGTCTTGAACGCCATGGTGATTGAAGGCGTCCCGATCCGGCCCGCGTGTCAGGGCGTCTATCGCCTCTAACTGGGCGGGGGCCATGGCCGGACCGGTTTCCAGCGCTTGCGCGGAACCGGCGAAATGCCCCCCTCCCGGCTGGCCCCGGCCGGGGCGCATCGGGGTGAAGTCCCTGGCCAGGCGGTCCATATCGGGGTCGCCAAGGGTTAGCACATGTTCGACCTGGTCAGGCGCGATGCGCCCTAGGGCCTCAAGCACCGCGACATCGGCGGGGGCGGTTGCCACACTGCACAGCCGGATGGGACGCTCAGTCATTCTTTCGATCCCGATTGAGGAACGAGGCGACACGGGGTGCACTTGGGGTGCCAAGCCGGGACCGGGACCGCAGCACCGGCTGGTTGGAACTGCCTTTGCGCCGATCTTCGCGCAGCACGATATACAGCCCCGAGACGATGATGATCGCGGTTCCCACCATGGTCATCCCATCAAGGGTTTCACCGAAGAAAACGGCACCGAAGATGCTGGCCCAGATGATCTGGGAATATTGCATCGGCGCGACGATCACTGCCGGGGCCAACCGATAGGCGGCCACAAGGCAGGCCATCGCAATCAACGCCAAAAGCGCCACAATGGCCGAGGCGCCCAGGTCGATCAGGTCCACGGGCACGTAGACGAAGGGCAGCAGCGCCCCCATCACCACAAAATTCACCAATAGCGGATAAAGCTGCAGGACCACGGTCCGCTCTGCCCGCCCGATCTTGCGCATGATGACCGAGCTGAAGGCGCTGAACACCGCGCCTAGCAGGGCGGCCGCGTGGCCAAGCGAAAGCTCCGCGCTGCCGGGTCGCAGCACGACGACCACGCCCGCCAGCCCGACCACGACTGCTGCGGCCCGGTGCAGACCCACCCGTTCCCCCAACAGGGGGATGGCAAGAACAGTGACCAGCAGGGGCATTGCGAATAAAATGGGATAGACCTGTGTCAGTGGCAGCACCGAGAAGGCATAGAACGCACCCGCAGCACCGAGCGCGCCGCTGACAGCGCGCGCTGCCGTCCACCAAGGATGCACCGGAACCAGCGACCCGCCTTCGGAATCGCGGATCATCACAAAGGTCAGCAACGGGAAGCTGAACAGAACCGTGAAAAAGATGATCTGGATGGGGCTGTAGCTGCCCCCGAGAAACTTGATCACGACGTCATGGGTGGCAAAGACGGCGAAGGCCGCAAGAGCCAGCAAAGAGCCTTTGGCATTCGAAGGCATGATAGATCCCGTCATCCGCTAACAGCCACAGGCTTAGGCGGGTGACGGGTGAAGGGCAAGGTCGTGTCGGCGATCAGGGGCAGGGTTCCGCCTGCCAGTCGCTGCTGCCGCCACGGGCGCAGCGTTGTTGAAAGCCATAGGCCACCAGGGCCCAGGCCCCGTTATCGGCGCGGATCAGTTCGAACCGTTGACGGACAGCCAAAACGGAATCGTCGGCCAGCCCGGATTCCGACAGGTCGACCACCAGGCGTCCGTCTTCGGTGATCGCCGAGGCAAGCTGCAGCTCGGGCCGCCCTTCTCCGTCGGGAAATCCCAGGACCCAGTCCTGCACCAGTTGCATGGGCTGATCGTAGACGCCGGGCGCTGGCGCGCGAAAATCGGAATGGCCGGGAAGGATCTGCACCTCTTGTGCCGTGGCGGAGGTGGCGCAGAGGCAGGAAAAGAAAATAAAGGAACGGAGCATAAAAAGACCTTTCGGGTTGGGACAGGGATCAGCCTATCCCAACCGTTCAGGTTTCGTCGAGGGCACAGCCTTTATAGGCTGGCGTCCATTTTCGCGACGATGGCATCGCCCATTTCGCTGGTGGACACCGGGCTGACGCCCTCTTCGCCCAAAAGATCGGCGGTGCGCAGCCCGTCGGCCAGCACATCCTCAACCGCCTTTTCCAGCCGGTCGGCTTCCGTGCCCATGTCGAAGCTGTAGCGCAGCGCCATGGCAAAGCTGAGGATACAGGCAATGGGGTTGGCCTTGCCTTGACCGGCGATATCGGGGGCGGAACCATGGACGGGTTCATAGAGCGCCTTGGGGCGGCCGTTCTCCATCGGCGCCCCAAGCGAGGCCGAGGGCAGCATCCCAAGTGATCCTGTCAGCATCGCTGCCGCATCGGACAGCAGGTCGCCAAAGAGGTTGTCGGTCACGATCACGTCGAACTGTTTGGGCCAGCGGCACAGCTGCATGGCGCCAGCATCGGCATACATGTGGCTCAGCTCCACGTCCGGGTATTCGGCCTGATGCACTTCGGTCACCACGTCGCGCCACAGAATGCCCGATTCCATCACGTTGGCCTTTTCCATCGAGCAGACCTTGTTGCCACGCTTGCGGGCCAGCTCGAACGCGGACCGGGCGACGCGGGCGATCTCGGATTCCGTATAGCGCTGGGTGTTGATGCCAACGCGTTCGTTGCCTTCGTTGATGATGCCGCGGGGTTCGCCGAAATAGATGCCAGAGGTCAGTTCGCGCACGATCATGATGTCGAGCCCGGCAACCACGTCTTTTTTCAGCGAGGAAAAGTCGGCCAGCGCATCAAAGCATTGTGCCGGGCGCAGGTTGGCATAAAGGTCCATTTCCTTGCGCAGGCGCAAGAGGCCGCGTTCCGGTTTCACGCTGAAATCCAGATCGTCGTATTTCGGGCCACCGACGGCGCCAAGCAGAACCGCGTCCACCTGTTGTGCCTTTTCCATGGTTTCATCGGTCAGCGGCGTGCCGTGTTCGTCGTAGGAACAGCCCCCAACCAGCCCTTCGCTGACATCGAAGGTGACATCGCGCTTGGCACCGTACCAGTCGATGATCTTGCGCACTTCGGTCATGACTTCGGGGCCGATGCCGTCGCCGGCAAGGATAAGAAGCGAGGGGTTGCTCATGGGGTCATCCGTCCTTGATCTTGGGTCGCATCCGCGTAACGGCTGCGCGCCCGAGGGTCAAGAAAGGAAGGGGGAAAGCCCCTTGGCCAAAGCGCCCCATACGCGGGCCACGCGGGGGGTGTGGCGCAGGCTTTCATGGGCGGTCAGCCAGACGGGCAGGCTGGGGACCGGCGCATCAGGCAGAATGCGGGTGACACGCGGGTCGCGGTCGGCCACGGCGCGTTGCCCAATGCCAATCCCCGCGCCGGAACAGACCAGTTCCCAATAGGCGACCTGATCGTCGGTGCGGATGGGATAGCTTTCGCGCGTGACCTCCAGCCCCGCCTCGCGAAAGCCACGGATCAGCCGGTCGTCACGGTCATAGCCGATCAGATCGTGGTCCAGAATATCGGTAAAGGTTTCGGGCGTTCCGTTGCAGGCCAGATAGCCGGGTGTTGCATAGACCCCCAGCCCAAGGTCCCCCAGATGCCGGGTGATCATGTCCAGCTGTTCCGGGCGGTACATGCGCAGGGCGATATCTGCCTCGTGAAACAGCAGGTTTTCGGTTCGATCAGAGGAGGTGAGTTCAACTTCGATCTCGGGGGAGTGTTGCCGGATATCTGCGATGATCGGCGGCAATAGGTGGATCGAGACAAAGACGCTGGCGGTGATCCGGACCGGGCCGGCCTCTCTCTCGTCCCGTCCGGCGGCGGCCAGTGCCACCTGCCTGGCGCCTTCTCGCATCGCCTCAGCCCCCGGGCGCAGGGCCTGCCCAAGTGGGCTGAGGCTGAAGCCCTTGGCGTGGCGTTCGAACAATGGCCCGCCTGCCTGAGATTCCAACGTGCGGATATGGCGGCCAAGGGTCGGTTGGCTCTGCCCCGTTTCCCGCGCCGCTGCCGACAGGGACCCGGTCTCGGCCACGGCCAGGAAAGATCGCAGAAGTGTCCAGTCAAGCGGTAGATGATCCATTCAATAATGAATACCTAGGGTTGAGTTTCAGGCAATGTCTATTCGTGCGTAAGATAGGTATTTCATTGTCTGGAACAGTAAGGAACCAGATTGATGGTACAGACAGCACTTATCCTCGGGGCTTCGGGCCGGCTTGGCGGCCATGCCAGCAAGGCGTTTGCCAAGGCCGGATGGCAGGTCCGCGAATTCGACCGCACCACTGATGACCTGATGACAGCCGCGCAGGACGCTGACGTTATCCTGAACGGCTGGAATCCGCCCTACAGCCAGTGGCAGGCGACGGTGCCCGGCTTGACCCGGCAGGTAATCGCAGCGGCCAGGGCCAGCGGGGCCACGGTGATCATCCCCGGCAATGTCTATGTCTTTGGCCCCGACATGCCCCCGATGATCGGACCCGGCGTAGCGCATCGTGCCGAACACACCCTTGGTCGCGTTCGGCGCGATCTGGAAAGGGCCTATCGTGACGCTGATGTGCCTACCATCATTCTGCGCGCCGGTGATTTTCTGGACGATTCAGCCAGCGGAAACTGGTTTGATATGGTGCTGGCCAAGCCCATCGGGAAAGGGCGGCTCAGCTATCCTGGCCCGCTGAACCTGCCCCATGCCTGGGCCTGGCTGCCCGATCTGGCCGCTGCCATGGTGGGCCTGGCGGAACAGCGTGCGGCCTTGCCCAAATGCGCCGAATTCGCCTTTCCGGGGTTCACGCTGACGGGGGAGGATCTGGCCGCCGCCTGTGCGGCCGCGTTGCACCGTCCTGTCGTCGCCAAGCGGATGAACTGGCTGCCCATTCATCTTGCGCGCCCGTTCTGGAAAGAGGCCAAGTATCTGCTGGAAATGCGTTATCTGTGGGAAACACCCCATCAGTTGGATGGATCGGCATTGGATGCCATGCTGCCCGACAGGCCCCGGACGGCCCTGACAACAGCGCTGGCACAGGCGTTAGAACACAAGATCCACCCAGATCAGCCGGTGGCGTGAGGCACCGTTGCCATCTGCGCCCCCAAGCAGCGCCCGGTCCGGGTCATCCCGGTCGGGCCAGAAAACGCCTGATCCTGTTACCCCGACCCCGACCGACGGCAAGACATAGCTGGCGCGCAGGTTGCCGGGGTCGGGCTCGGCCCAATCGGCGGTGTCCGTCGCATCCCCATCCTCTGCCCCGCCTTCGCTGGTGGGGCTTGGGTCTTGCAACAGCGGGTGGGACAGGGCCGCCGTCAGCGCGCCGCGCCGTGCCTCGCCATCCACCGGGTCGGCATTCAGCACGCCTAACAGAACGAAGGGCGGTTCCAGTGTTTGGGCATCGCCCGGTGACCAGCCGTCCATCTGATGCAACCAGAACCACAGCTCATCCTCGTTACGGCGTCCGTTCCGGTCCTCTGGTCCGTCAAAGACCGGGGGTGTGGCATGCATCGCCAGCAACCGCAGTGGCCCGGCGGGTGTCATCACAGAAACATCCCAGGCCGCGACGCTGGCCAGCCTTTGAACCGCCAGTGCCTCTGCGGCTAAAACCCCGGTCGCTTGGGTGCCGGGCAGATCGCGCCACAGAAAGGCAGAATGATCCTGCACGGGGCCGAATGGAAAGCGTGACAGCACCGCCATGCCGCCCTGACCGGTGAACCGCCCGTATCCCTGTGCGTCCCGCGCCCGGCCAAGCCGTCCGTCCCCGTCAAGATCCAACCCCGTGGGAATGCCGGTATTTGGGGCGAGGGACAGGTGATAGGGATAATCCACGCCCACCTCGGCCAACTGATCCACAAGCAGCGCCAGCGCATGACCCCCGTGATCGTGGTCAATCCCCTGTAACAGCAGAATATCAGCGCTGGCATGGGCGATCACACCTGCCACGGACGCGATCTGCGGGTCCTCTCCTCGCAGCAGATCCCGCAGCAAAAGACCGGGACCGTCGCGGGATAGCTCGGTGTGATAGGTGGCGATGCGGATCGTGTCAGCGGCGGCAGGTGATGCGGCCAGCAGCAGCCACAGGATCAGGCCGGTGCAAATTCGCCTTGTTCCGCCATGTCGCGCACCAGCTTCTTGCGCCGTTCCGTGATCATGTGGGCGATCCGGCCCATGGCCATACCGCGCATCAGCAGGGAAACGGGAAGAACGCTCCATAACGTGACCATCCAGACCAGCATAATCGGCGAAGACCCGAGCGAGACACCAAGATTACCAATCCCATAGCTCGCCAGAACCGGCATCAGGAATGGCAGCAGGATCCCTAAGATAAGGTTAATGCGGGAGTCACGGACCAGCCGCGCCACAACGTCGCCACCTGCGGTCGGGTCGAAGGTGGGCAGGTTGACCCAGACATTGAAGCTGGTGTTCCGGTTGGGCCAGCTTTTCAGCCGCATCAGGATGGCAAAGACGCTGATGGTCACCAACCCGATCAGAAAGCTGAGTCCGCCCATGGTACGCAGCATGGTCAGGTCAGCCTGTGTCGCGCCTTCGGGAAGGAAGATCTGCAGCAGCCAGATCGGGCTGTAGGTAAAGTCCAGCGCATGGGCCAGCACCAGCCCGGTGGCGTTCACGATCAGCGTCAACGTCCCTGTCGCGTCCGGCGATCCCGCCACAAGGCTAAGCAGGAACAGCGTCACAAAGATGCCGATGATGCGGACGCGGTTGAAAGGCGGTGCATCGCGGAACTCTATCAATCCGGGATAGGTAGAGGCGTATTCGGAAAAGGTGAACCCGGCGGCGAATAGCGCCACAAGCATCACGACCTGCGTCCCATCCGGCGATGCTGCCGGAAGGAGCAAGGACGGTGTGGATATGACGATCATAACAAGAATCGCCCGCACCACAGCGCTGGATAGCTGTGCGATCACTGCCTCAAACCCTCAACCTGGACGGGCCTGTTTTTCTGGCCCTTGTTCCACGTTTTGACCCGACTGCCATCGGATTGCCTCAATTGCCACGATCTTGCCCACATTCGCCCCGTTTCGCAAGTGTCTGACTCTTCGTGAGGAATCACTGTGGCGATTTTGGGATGCCAACTGTCGCCCGAATGCATCACCGCACAAAAAAGAAGCCCCCCGGAAACGCCGAGGGGCTACATCTTGTTGTTAGAAGAAAATCAGACCCAAGGGCGGTCTTGGGCAGCCTTTGCTTCAAACGTGGCGATCGACGCAGATTTTTCCAAGGTCAGGCCAATATCGTCCAGCCCGTTCAGCAGGCAATGCTTGCGGAAGGCATCGACCTCAAAGCTGATCTTGCCACCATCGGGGCCGCTGATCGTTTGATTTTCGAGATCTACGGTGATGGTCGCATTGGCGCCGCGTTCGGCGTCGTCCATCAGTTTATCGACCTCGTCCTGCGGCAGCACGATCGGCAGGATGCCGTTCTTGAAGCAGTTGTTGAAGAAGATGTCGGCGAAAGAGGGCGCGATCACGCAGCGGATGCCGAAATCAAGCAGCGCCCAAGGCGCGTGTTCGCGGCTGGAGCCGCAGCCGAAATTGTCACCGGCGACGAGGATTTCCGCGCTGCGGTAAGCGGGCTTGTTCAGCACGAAATCGGCAATCTCGTTGCCATCGTCGTCATAGCGCATCTCATCGAAGAGGTTCACCCCAAGCCCGGAGCGTTTGATGGTCTTCAGGAACTGCTTGGGAATGATCATGTCGGTATCGACGTTGATCAGCGGCATCGGCGCGGCAATGCCGGTCAGCTTGGTGAACTTGTCCATGTTTCCGGGTCTCCTTCACATCCGCGAAGGGGCATAGCGGCAATGCCGGGGCAACACAAGATGCAGCGCGGGGTGGTTTCGCCGCCTGACGGCGTCGACCCGCGGGGGGATCCTCCCCCCGCACCCCCCTGGGATATTTATGGAACAATGAAATGCGGTTCAGGGGGCGGGGACGGCAAAGGTCAGCGAGGCCCAAAGCGTGTGCCAGACGGCCGGGTTTTCGCCAGTTGGTTCAAGCTCCAGCAAGGCGACGGCGTCGACCATATACACATGGCCCGGTTCTACCGGCAGCAGGGCGCGCCCGTCTGCGTCTGTGCGATGCAGGGAAACGGTCACCTCGTCCTCCGGGTCGCGGTCCCACAGTTCCACCTGAACATTGGCGCGCGGCTCTCCCTCCAGCAAAAGCTGCACCGGGAACCCGCCTGACAGGTCATCCGTATAGGGGTTGGCCAGCGCCACGAATTCGGTCCGCAGCCCGTATTCCCGATCTGCCCCGGCGCCATCACCCACGGCGACAAGGCTTTTGGCATGGCGGCTGTAGCTTTCCATGAACCCCGTCATCGGCAGCCCGCGCGCCAGGTGCCGCGCTTCGATATCGGGAAAATCCTTGTGTTCTGCAAAGCGCAGGAACCGGTCCCATTCGTCATAGGTCAGGCTGCTGTCAGTGGTTTCATAGATCACCACGGCCAGACCGTCTTCGTGATCTTCGACAAGCATCGCGGGGTTCTGACCAAGCCTGCCCTCGACCTCGGTGACATTCTCACCGAAAACCAGCTCGAATCGGGTGAAGTTGCGGTTCAGGTAAGACAGTGACGATCCTGCGAAATCCTGACCCACACGCAGACGCGCCTCTAACGGATCATCGGCGCTGATCGTGAAATCCAGCGGGTCGATCCAAAATTCGTGAGCGGCACTTGGAATGGCTGGCAGAAGGGCCAGATTTACGGCAAACAAGAGTCGAATGAGGTGAGGCATGAGGTGTTCCAGAATGTTTTCCAAGATGGTGGCCCGATTGGCCGCGCTGTCAATTCTCCTTTTCGTGATCGCGGCCCCGCAGGCCCCCGCGCATGAGATTGATCCGGCGATTTCCGATATCTCGGTTACGCCAGACCGCGTGACCATCGACATCCAGCTGTCGCTGGAATCGATCCTGTCCGAGATGGATCTGGCCTCGATCACCGAAACCACCCTGGCACCCGAGGCCGAGATTTACGATGAATACCGGGCTATGAACCCCGATGCCCTGCGCATTGCACTGGATGAGTTCTGGCCGCGTATGGCGCGGCGTATCGTGATCGAAGTGGAGGGTGAGCGGATCGTTCCCGATCTGGTTGGCGTCTCGATCCCCGAGGTGGGCGATTTCGAACTGGCCCGCACCTCGACCATCAATCTCGTGGCCGACCTGCCAGAAGGCGATGCGCCTGTGCGGTTCGGGTGGGCGGCGCTGTATGGTGATCTTGTGGTCCGGCAGACGGGCGGGGGCGAGGATGCCTATACCGCCTTCCTGTCCGATGGCGACCTGTCCGAGCCTCTGTCACGACTTGAGATCCGCACCGAGGGCGCGGGTGCGGTGTTTCTGCGCTATATCCCCGTCGGGTTCGAACATATCGTGCCGCTGGGCATCGACCATATCCTGTTCGTGCTTGGCCTGTTCTTCTTTTCACTGCATCTGCGACCGATCCTGTTCCAGGTGACCTCGTTCACGCTGGCCCATACGCTGACATTGGCGCTGGCCAGTCTGAATATCGTCACGGTCCCCGCCAGTATCGTCGAGCCCCTGATCGCCGCCTCGATCGTCTATGTGGGGATTGAGAACATCCGCGGGCACACCAACGTCAAGGCGCGCACTGCGCTGGTCTTTGCTTTTGGGCTGCTGCATGGGCTTGGCTTTGCCAGCGTGCTTGGCGATTTCGGCATTACCGCCAGCCATTTCGTGGCGGCGCTGATCGGGTTCAATGTCGGTGTTGAATTCGGGCAATTGGCCGTGATCCTGACCGCCCTGCTGTTGATCCTAGCTGCCGCGCGGCTGGCCGGGTTCGCGCCATTGCCAGAGGAAGAACAGCCGGTGCGGACGGTTCAGGTCATGTACCGGTCTGTGTCCATCGTGGGATCTGTCCTGATCAGTCTGATCGGGGCCTACTGGACCATCGAGCGGGTGTTCTTCTGATCTGAACGGCCAGCCAAAGCGGGGCACAGTTCCGTTTTTCAGCTGGCCGATCAGGCCCGCCCGATTTCCTGGCGCAGGCCCGTCATCAGTTCGGATAATGCAGCAAGATAGCGGTCATTCACCAACCGGCCCTGATCATCGAACTGATCGGCGCAATTGCCGACCAGAACCTCTGGCCCCGGCAGCAGGCGTGGACGGAACGGGGTCAGGCAGAGCCGCAGGGTCCATTGCGTCCGTTCGCCACCGGACCGGCCGCCGGTCGCAGCCATGATCGCCACCGGTTTATCACGCCACGGGCCGCCCTTGGTGCGGCTGACCCAATCCAGCGCGTTCTTCAACACGCCTGACAGGGCCTTGTTGTATTCCGGCCCTGAAATCACCACCGCATCAGCGGCTGCAATCTGATCGGCCAGCACCTGGACCATGGGGGGAATGCCCTCGGCATCCTCAAGATCTCCGTCATATAGCGGCAGGCGCAGATCAGCCTCGACAAACTCTGCCGGATCAAAAAGCCGCACGGCCTCTTGCATCAGTTTGCGGTTGTAGGACCCGGCGCGCAGCGATCCGCAGATGCCCAAAAGTTTCCCAGATGCCATGATCACGGCCCCTTTTGTCGGTTTCTTTCAACGGCACTCTATCCGGGATGCCAGAGAACAAAAGCAGCACGGGCGCACAAGGGCCTTGCGCGGGCTTAACCCTCTGGCAACATCCGCACTTCGCGTTGCGGGAAGGGGATCGAAATGCCGTTTTCATGGAACGTGTCCCACAGCGCCAGAAACACGTTGCCCCGGATGTTGGTCAACCCGCCGGTCGGATCCTCGATCCAGAAACGCAGGACATAATCCACCGAGGAATCGCCGAAACCCACGATATGGCAGACCGGGGCCTTGAGGGTCAGCACCCGGTCCACACTTTTGGCTGCGTCGGTGGCCAGTTGCCGCACCAGGTGGGGGTCATTGCCGTAGGAGGTGCCAAAGTGGATATCGAGCCGGACATAAGCATCGGAATGGGACCAGTTCACCACCTGGTTGGTGATCAGGTCTTCGTTCGGGATCAGGTATTCCTTACCATCCCGCGTCACCACACTGGCATAGCGCGCGCCAAGCGTGTTGATCCAGCCGAACGTGTCGCCCAGGCTGATCACGTCACCGGGTTTGATGGATTTGTCCAGCAGGATGATGATGCCGGAGACCAGGTTCGACACCACCTTTTGCAGACCAAAGCCAAGCCCCACACCAATGGCACCAGACAGAAAGGCCAGGCCGGTCAGGTCCACCCCAACGGCGTTCAGCCCCACGAACAGCGCCGCGCCGTACAGCAGTACCTGCACCGCCTTGACGACCAGAACCCGCATCGAGGGCGAGATATCCTCGTTTTTCTGGATGCGCGTGGCTGTGGTCTTGGATAGGAACCGCGCCCCGATCAACAGGGCCGAGACCAGGACGAAGCCCTGCACCACCAACAGCAGCGACATGCGCATCCCGCCAAGGTCGAACCCGATACTGTCCAGCAGGGTGGCGGTCTCATCCGTCAGGCCGGTGATGGACAGGGTCACATAGGTCCAGGCCCCGTAGCGCAGGATCGTGCGCATGATCGGGGAATGGACGAACCGGGTGACGAAGGTCACGATCAGCCAGGCCGTGGCCAGCCGGGCGATGATCCCGAGCATGTAAGATCGGCTTGGCCAGGTGACCTCTCGCATGATCCAGACCGTGGCCCAGATCAGCAGGACGAAGAAGATCCCCATGATCCGCTTGTGGATGAAGGCAAGGATGCGCATCCGCCACATGGGCCATCCCTGCCGCGCCGCCATCCAGGCCCGGATGCGCGGACCCAGCAGTTCGCGCAGCAGCCACGCCACCAAAAGCAACCCCGCCGCAATCGCCAGTTGATAGGCGTTCCATGGGCGCAGCAGGCTTTCCAGAAATGTCTGTGCCTGACCGACCAAGTTTAACCCGATATCGGTCACACTGTCGGCTGCCGCTGCCGGGGCCTCGGTTTCTGGCAAGGGTGGCGATTGTGGGCCGGTGTCTTCGGGCTCCATGCCTGTCCTTTCTCGTTTCGGAAATCATGGGGCTTTGCGGCGCGACGGGCAAGCGGAACACTTGGCAATTGGCGGTCTGGGGTGTATCTGCCGATGCGATGACACGGATTTTCGACATGGATGACCGGACGCGCCTGCCCTGGCGGTTTCACGGTCTTTGCGCTTCGGGGCGGGTCAGCGGGCTATGGCCCTGCCGTACCTGACCACCGAAACGCCATCCATACCCGCAAGAGAGATACCCAATGACCGGCAAGACGCTCTATGACAAAATCTGGGATGCCCATTTGGCCCATGAGGCCGAGGATGGCACCTGCCTGCTCTATATCGACCGCCATCTGGTGCATGAAGTGACCAGCCCCCAGGCCTTCGAAGGCCTGCGCATGGCGGGCCGCACCGTTCATGCCCCTGACAAGACCATCGCCGTGCCGGACCACAACGTGCCGACGACGCCGGGCCGCGACAATCCCGATCAGATGCCCGAAGACAGCCGCATTCAGGTGGCCGCGCTGGACAGCAATGCCAAGGAATTTGGCATCCACTACTACCCGGTGACCGATATCCGTCAGGGCATCGTGCATATCGTCGGCCCCGAACAGGGTTGGACCCTGCCGGGCATGACCGTGGTCTGCGGCGACAGCCACACCGCCACCCACGGCGCGTTCGGTGCGCTGGCCCATGGCATCGGCACCTCGGAGGTGGAGCACGTTCTGGCGACGCAGACGCTGATCCAGAAGAAATCGAAGAACATGAAGGTGGAAATCACCGGCAAGCTGCAACCGGGTGTGACCGCCAAGGACATTACCCTTGCCGTGATCGGCGCAACGGGCACCGCTGGCGGCACCGGCTACGTCATTGAATATTGTGGCGAAGCGATCCGCGATCTTTCCATGGAAGGCCGCATGACCGTCTGCAACATGGCGATTGAAGGCGGCGCGCGCGCCGGTCTGATTGCGCCGGACGAAAAGACCTTCGAATACGTCCAAGGCCGCCCCCACGCGCCGAAAGGCGCCCAGTGGGAAGCGGCACTGGCCTGGTGGAAGACGCTCTATTCCGACGATGACGCCCATTGGGACAAGGTGATTACCCTGAAGGGCGAGGACATCGCGCCGGTCGTCACCTGGGGCACCAGCCCCGAGGATGTGCTGCCGATCACGGCAACCGTGCCGAACCCGTCCGACTTCAAGGGCGGCAAGGTCGACGCGGCGGCGCGGTCCTTGGAATACATGGGGTTGGAGCCCGGCTCGCCGCTGTCTGAGATCAAGATCGACACGGTCTTTATCGGCTCCTGCACCAATGGCCGGATCGAGGATCTGCGCGCTGCGGCTGCGATCCTGAAGGGCAAGAAGATCAAGGACGGCATCCGCGCCATGGTTGTTCCCGGTTCGGGCCTTGTGCGGGCACAGGCCGAGGAAGAGGGGCTTGCCGATATCTTCAAAGAGGCCGGGTTTGAATGGCGCTTGGCGGGCTGTTCCATGTGCCTGGCCATGAACCCCGACCAATTGTCCCCGGGCGAACGCTGTGCCGCCACCTCGAACCGCAATTTCGAGGGTCGTCAGGGCCGTGGTGGCCGCACCCATCTGATGAGCCCCGGCATGGCCGCCGCCGCCGCCATCACAGGCAAGCTGACGGATGTGCGCGATCTGATGTAGCGCACAACGGCTGATAGACGCAGAAAACCCGGCATCCCTTTGCCGGGTTTTTTGTTTGCAGGGGGGTCAAGTCTTGGGGATCGACGCCTCGACGCGAAAGCTGTCGGGTATGCGGTCTTCGCCATCGAGGATCAGCGTTGCCATCAGCTGGCCGATGATCGGGGCCATGCCAAAGCCGATCTTGAAACCGCCATTGGCAACAAAGTGCCCCGGCCGCCCGGGATATGCCCCCAGCATGGGCGCGCGCGACCGCGCACGGGGGCGCAGCCCGGCCCATCGTTCCAGAACGGTGCGATCCTTTAGGGCAGGCACAAGCCGAACGATCCGCCCCAGTATGTCATCCAGCCCGCCGTTGCAGGACGCCGGGTCGCTATAGTCACGCTCGGTCGTGGACCCGATGGCCGTTGTCCCGTCGGCATGAGGAATGACATGCAGACCATCGACAAAGATCTGCGGACATTGCCGCGCATCAAAGTCCAGGATCGCGGATTGCCCCTTGATCGGGGCCCCGACCGGTTTGCCCAGATCCTCTGACAGGGCCACCAGCCCCGCCGCGCCCGTGGCATGAACGACCTTGCCCCGTTCGGACCCGTCGCCGGTGATCTGAACACCGCGCGCGGTCAGCGCCGCGGCCAGGGCCGCCGTTGCCTTGCGCGGATGTGCCCGCCCAGTCAGCGTGTCGTGGATCACCAGACCCGAGGGCGACACCGGGGCGAAAGCGCCGAAATCACGCACGTCGCGGATCTGCCACTGGTATTTCCCGCGCCACAGGTCTTGGGCATTGCGGGCGCGTTCAGTCGCAAGGTCCAGCGCACCCACGGGCTGGATGCGGCCGGTGCGCCCATAGCCCGGGTCCGCGCCGCCCACCTCTGCCACCTCTGCCCACATGGCTTCGGCCATGTCGAGGCTTTGGAATTGCAGTTCCTTCTTGTCGTTCCAGCGTTCCGGCGTGTGCGGGGCAAGCGCGCCGACAAGACCCCCCGACGCCCCGGCGCCCACCCCATTGGGGTCGATCACCCGGACGGACGCCCCGCGCGCCACGCAGGCCCAGGCCACGGACAGGCCAAAGATCCCCGCACCTCTGACCGTTACATCCACCATGCCTGCCCCCGCTTGCCGAACCTGACGGAACCCTTCATAGGTCAGCCCATGACCAATGCCCAGACAGACCGGACCTTGTGGAAGGATAATGGCGTGCCCGTGTCCGCGCGGTTCGACGATCCCTATTACTCGCTGGACAATGGTCTGGCCGAGACGCGGTATGTGTTTCTTGATGGCAACGACCTGCCCGCGCGTTTCAGACCGGGGTTCCATATTGCAGAGCTGGGATTTGGCACCGGGCTGAACCTGATCGCGGCACGGCAGGCCTGGCGTTCGGCGGGTACGGGCGGCCCGCTGCGCTTCACCAGTTTTGAGGCTTTCCCGATGCCCCCAGAGGACGCGCTGCGGGCCTTATCAGCCTTCCCCGAGACGGCGCCTTTTGCCGAGGATACCGCCGCACTGCTGGCCGATCCTTCACGCGCCCTGATCCGTGATGATATTGAGATGCAGCTGATTGTGGGCGATGCGCGCGAAACGCTTCCCATCTGGCAGGGCCGCGCCGACGCATGGTTCCTTGATGGGTTTTCGCCCGCCAAGAACCCGGAACTGTGGGGCGCTGATCTGCTGGCAGAGGTCGGGCGCCACACCGCAGCGCATGGCAGCTTCGCCACCTATACGGCGGCGGGCGATGTGCGACGCGCGCTTGTCGCTGCGGGGTTCGACGTGACGCGGCAGCCGGGCTATGGACGCAAGCGACATATGACAACGGGCAAAATGCCATGAGCGAACAGAACACCCGCGCCGGCATCTGGCTGATGGTGCTGACCACCTTCATTTTCGCCATGCAGGACGGCATTTCGCGCCATCTGGCGGGGGAATATAATGTCCTGATGGTGGTGATGATCCGCTATTGGTTCTTCGCCGCGTTCGTCATGGCTGTGGCTGCGCGCAAGGCGGGCGGGTTGCGGGCGGCGGCGGCAACGCAGCAGCCGTTCCTGCAAGGGTTCCGCGCGATCCTGCTGGTGACGGAGATCTGCGTAATGGTTCTGGGCTTCACACTGTTGGGCCTGGTCGAAAGCCACGCGGTGTTCGCCTGCTACCCGCTATTGATCGCGGCGCTGTCGGGGCCGGTATTGGGCGAGAGTGTCGGTTGGCGCAGATGGGCGGCGATCGGTGTGGGGTTCATCGGGGTGATCATCATTCTGGAACCCGGATTTGGTGTCTTCGACCCGCGCGCAGTGATCCCCCTGGCCTCAGCCCTGATGTTCGCGCTTTATGGTTTGCTGACACGCTTTGCCGCCCGCAAGGACAGCGCGGCAACCAGCTTTTTCTGGACGGGCACCGTGGGATCTGTGGCAATGACCGCTGTGGGCATCTGGTTCTGGGAACCGATGACTGGCCCGGATTGGGCTTGGATGGCCCTGCTCTGCGTGACCGGGGCAGCGGGCCATTTCACCCTGATCAAGTGTTATGAAATGGCCGAGGCGAGTGCGGTGCAACCCTTTGCCTATCTTCAGCTTGTCTTTGCAGCCTCGCTCGGGATTGCGGTGTTCGGAGAAGGGATTGAATGGAACGTGGTGCTCGGCGCGGGAATCGTCGTCGCAGCCGGTCTCTTCACGCTCTGGCGGGCACGAGCACGGCAAGCAGAAGCCCCCTGATTCCGTCTTCTTGGTCCAAATACCGTGTCGTCAGGTGACGAGGGCAGAGAGCCCCGGCGTGCGGTCAGGCGCAGCGTTACCGCTGGCGCAAAAGCGCTGTCAGCCCCTGGTTGGGCAAGCGGCCGGTCAACAGCGCGTCATAGATCCGCATACTTTCGGTCACCCGCATCACATAGTTCCGGGTTTCACGGAACGGGATCGACTCGATCCAGTCAACCACATCCACATCCGAATCGCGCGGATCTCCGAAGGCGCCCATCCAGCGTTCCGCCCGGCTCGGACCCGCATTGTAAGCGGCGGCGATCAGCACCGGGTTGGGGCCAAATTCCTCGATCAGCAGATCCAGATATTCCGCGCCCAGGGTGGCGTTGAATTCCGGGTCACTATGCATCCGGGCCTCGCTGAAGGGCACGCCAAGCCGACGTGCCATTTCCCGCCCGGTGCGCGGCATGACCTGCATCAGCCCAAGCGCGCCGGCGTGGCTGACCACGCTCGGGTCGAACTCGCTTTCCCGCCGGGCGATGGAATGCACCAACCGGTCGGATACCGGCAGATCATAGGCTATAAGGTCCGATGACAGCGGATAATAGGCGCGCATGATCTCATGGCCCATGGTGGCAGCCCGCTTGGCGATCATCAGGGCGATATGCGGTTCGTCCAGTTCCAGCACCATGGCGGCCAACTGCCCGGCCTCTTGCCGGGTCAGACTTTCGGTCAGGTGCGTCCAGAACCGTTCGGCAAGGGCGGTCTCGCCTGCCTCAAGCAGCCTGACGGCAGCCCGGAAGACGCTGGATTGAACGAATGCGGCTTGCCGCCAGTCGCCGAAATCTTCGCGTCCCAGAAAGGCAGGGTCGGTTGGCAACCCGCCGCGTTCGGCGGCCAGTTGTCCGTAGAAGCTGGACTGGAACCGTGCCCCGAGCGCATAGGCCTGCGCGGCGGCTTCGTCATTGCCAAGCGCCTCTTGCGCGCGTCCAAGCCAGTAGCCCGCACGGCCCATGGAAATGGGCGATTCCACAGCTTCGGTGAAGTGGGAAAAATGCCCCACTGCCGTTGCCGCATCGCCCATCCGCAAAGCGGTGTAGCCCGCGATCCATTCAAGGTCGGAATAGTTGATATAGTCCGTATCAGGGTCGATATGGTGGTTCGCGGCCACGTTATAGGCGGTCTGAAAATCCCCGTCGCGCATCAGGTCGCGTGCAAGGGACCGCCTGCGATTGGCCCATACCGATGGCCGACCGAGTGCGGCGGCCGAACTGGAGGTCTCGCGAATCAGGCTGGTGGCGCTGCTGGTCAATCCTTCGCGCATTCGCCAGACGAAGCGTTCATAGGCCAGGCCCGGATGTCCGCTCAACGATGCGGGAATGGCCTCGATCGCGGCATCGACACCGGGGCGGCGGGCGCGCAGCAGCAGACGTGCTTCGGCCAGCCGTTCCCAGCC
>ENA-OWNT01001522-OWNT01001522.1-seawater-metagenome-genome-assembly--contig:-NODE-1522-length-28680-cov-6.554907_pt1 | contig 28680 bp, 23 predicted proteins | sample MGYA00238136_ERZ651165 | MGnify/ENA primary metagenome ERZ651165 (study PRJEB26861, sample SAMN08777766) | seawater metagenome | isolation source: coastal seawater | place: USA: Florida | collected...
CGAACGAACGAACGAACGAACGAACGAACGAACGAACGAACGAACGAACGAACGAACGAACGAACGAACGAACGCTGACTGAGAGCAACTTCGTTCATTAGTTGATTGACAACAAATGAACGAACGAACGAACGAACAAACGAACGAAAGCGAACGAACGAACGAACGAACGAAAGCGAACGAACGAACGAAAGCGAACGAACGAAAGCGAACGAACGAACGACGCTGACTCACTCACTGCCACTCACTGCCAATCACCTGACCGACCCACCCGCCTGATTTGACCGGCTGACTGGGAGCGATTCACTCAACGGTGTGGCAGCGCGGAGCGGAATTGTTACAGTATTGCATGTCGTCTGTACAGTTACCGTACAATTTATGTACACTCCCACAACTCCCACACAACCTCACTGTAAATGAAATTTGTACAATGCGTACATAAAATGTACGACACAACACGTGCACTGTACAGTGTACGGGTGTATGTACATATGTTGTACATATGTAGTGTGCATGTGTGATTAAGGCGTGTTATAGGGTACGACTGACCGGTGTACAGAAAATGTACACTTCTCGAAGGCCGTCCGCGTGAAACGGCAAACGACTTCGCCAGCGAAGTTCGTTCGTTCGTTCGTTCGTTCGTTCGTTCGTTCGTTCGTTCGTTCGTTCGTTCGTTCGTTCGTTCGATGACGACACAACGTCGTCGCGTCGACGGGATGCAAGAAGACGGGGCTGGGCTGGGCGCAGCAGCGAGATACGGAAAGGGATGGGCATCTGGGGATACGGCACGAGGAGTGCAATGTGGAACGTAGACATGCAGGGGGTTGGTTTTGGAGAAGGCTGTTTTGAGGAGGAGAAGCAAGCACGTGCATTGGCGCGGCGGCAGTTGGGCGGAAGCACGATGTTTGTGGAAGACGAACGCGCTGGCGAGAGATGACGAGTGAGAGCAACTGAGTGAGTTGGGTGAAGAGGGACGTCGGTAGGACATTGCGCGGTACACCAAATTGAGGTCTTTCAAGGAACTATTGCTGGGGATTCCGGGCCCGTTTTCGTCTGTTTCTCCTGCGGCGGCGGACTTTTTGACGACACAACGACCATCAAGCACAGCAGCGCACAAAGATGTACATCCGGGTCAAGCGACAGGTGCGTGTGCAGTAGGAATTGCAGTGTGTGATATACTCACCTTCCGACATTCGTGCTAATCTACCTCGACAACTTTGGTGCAGCAAACGACAATATTTTTGGAGGTGAGCCCAGATGACACAATTTACGAAGTGAAGCGCAAGCTTATCGATGTTCGTGAAACGCGCTTGCTGTTGTTAGTGTTTTCCTTTCACAGGAAGCTTTCTGTAACTGTGTTTCGTGTGTGACTCTGGTTGTTACGGCAGACCGATCCCGAAAATGAAGCAATGGATGCGCCAAATAAAATCAAACTGTTCCACAGCAACAAGGAGAAAGTGCTGGAGAATGATGCAACATTAGGGGACCAGGAGATCGACAATGACCACATCGTGTATATGGTGCTCGAGATCCGTGAGGGAACATTCGAAACCATTTCTGTACCAGATGAGGTGGACACAGGGACGTTTGGTGAGCCAGTTGCAAGTTCGGGTGGCAAGTGAGGCCCGATTCTGAGGCGTGCCCATTCCGGAAGAGCGGTCGTTCGTTGCTCCCGTCACGAGTATAATATTAGTTTCAACGTGGTTGTCTTTTATGGAGGTGCAATCGACTCGTCGTTCACACATCTGATGCAAACGATCAGTTATGATTTGAGAACGGGAAACTTTGCTGACGGAGACTGTTCTTTGGTTGAATTTCCGCTTGTGACGCTGCCGCGGTCCTCCGGGGTCCTAATTTACACGCGTGAGCACAGCGGATGAAATTTTGTGTTCACGATTCAGCGCCAGTTCGTAGCTCAGGACATAACAGCGCGGCAAGCAGACAAATGAAACGCACCTTATGGATGTGTCTTCGCCGGTGCGCGTGCCCCGTAATTGAGGGTGCTGTCTCTCGCGTTGTTGCAGAAACTCGGAATAACTACTTTGGTTGCCACCTTTGCGCCGCTGTTTTGATCGTTTCCTCGACTTTCTTTTGGAGTGGCCACGGCCCGCACCATCCTCGTGGCGGGAATCTCCGTCACTCCTTTCCCCACCCGCGGACTGACGGAGCTGCTCCAGCTCTGACTCGAGCGCCTCGATTCGACGGCGCTGTGTTTCGATAACATCTTTCCTGGCGGGCTCGAGCTTTTCGCTTTGACCCACTGAAATGTGCTGAATCCATGGGAGGTGCCTGGTTCGACGTGCCCAGGCGCTAAGGTCGGCAACATATTCAGCGATTTGCTTGTCCTTGTCAGCCACCACGGAATCTACATCAGTGGTTCTGGCTTTGAGGTTCTTCAGGTCGTCGCGAAGACGTTGGACTTCGGTGTTACTTTTGGCCAGCGTTTGCCTCAGCTCCTGGTTGAGCGCATCCAAATCATCGGCTCGTATCCTGGCCTCATCACGCTCCTTTGCGGCATTACTTGTTGCTTGCTGCTCACACGCAAGTGCGGCCTCGTTTTCACTCAAGGTCGCTTCCAGAGCCTTCATCTCTGCCCGTAGCGTCGTCACCAGTGTCTCGGACTGTTGGAGATCATCGCTCAACTTATCGGCCTTTTTCGACGACTCCAAAAGCTCTTGCTCTGCTGCGTCAACCTTCGCGCTGCACTGCTGTTTGACAGCTTCGAGATCTTCTGCGTGGGCCTGCAACAACTTGTCTCGTTCGAGCGCAGCGTCCTGATGCGTCTCGTCGACTGTGGCACATTGCTCCTTCAAATCTTTGACTTCCTTGCGCAGTTGCACAACCTCGGACGACTTCTTTGTTTCAGAGTCTTGGAGTGTCTGAACTTGCTGCTGGAGAGACTTGATTTCCTCATCCTTCTGTTGAATGCCCTGGACTTTTGCCCGAAGTTCGTCGACTTCAGCCTGCTGATTTTGAGCACTTGCATCACTGCGCTCCGAGTCTGCTTGCTTTTGTGCGCGGAGGTCTTGCAGTTCGTCACGAATATTTTGAAGTTCTTTGAGTTTTTCTAGGTTGTGGTCATTTTGTGCCTGCAGTGTCTCTTTGTCTTTCTGAAGGCTCCCAGTCTCGTTTTGTAGGCCGTCGTTCTTCGCTGCGAGGTCTTCATTCTCTTTTTGCAGTTTCTGGAGTTGTTCATTGGCGTCAGCGACCTCCTTCTTGGCTGCTGCCAATTCAGCCTTCAACTGTTCAAGTTGAGCGTCATTCGCAGCGTCGGCATTTGTGGAGGCTTTCGGCGGCTCACTCTTCTCCGGGCTCTCCACACCAGAAGGAGCCGGCTGGACGTCAGCTTGCTTGCTGGCGTGGCCTTCGTCGCTACTGACACTCTCTTCGCCATCGCTGGGGTCATCGTCGACACTTCCAGCGGCTGTGGTGAAATTGTCGACACTGGAATCGCTGTCGGGGTCGTCTTGTTGCACCACCTGCGCATCTGCGCCAGGCTTCGGCACAGACTCAGCGTTCGGCGCTCCGTCGGTCTGGTGGTCGTTGCTTTCGCTGCTGAGTTCACGCGCAGCAGATGGCGGGCGTTCATGCTGCGCGAGCGTGGCAACCTCCACGGCACCACTGTCGACGTCGTCGCCATCCTCTTTCTCGTCTTCTCTATCTGACGAAAAATCGTCTTCGTTCCAACTCTCGCCCTCGTCTGCCGTTACGTTGCTCTCGTCGTCAGGAAAGTCGTTGTCGTCGCCATCGCTATCCTCTTCTCCCGAGAATTCCTCGTCGGAAAACTCTTCGCGCTCGTCAGAAAACTCTGAATCCGAGCCGAAGTCCTCCTCTGAAAGCGACTGCTCATCGTCTTGGTTTGACATTGTGGCGCCTACAACAACCCCTCAGGCCAAGAACGAGCTTCACCCCATGCACGAGGTACTTGGATTCTCACAGAGTACAGTGAAGATTGTTGCGCACTGTGTGTTCTCGCGGTAAAGCGTGAACGTGTCAGCCTCGACTTGGAACTTGAAAGAAGACGATAAAACTTTCATTGTTCTATTCGCCTGCTCCGGGCATTTGACTTCGCGTGGATGGTTTCGCTTAATCTACACGTCTACGCCAACGTCAACACCGTCATCATCATCTTCTTGGTCGTCGTGGCCGCCATCGCCGCCGTCGCCGCCATCTTCGTGGTCCTCCTCGTCCTCTTCGTCCTCGCGACTGCCGCCGACGTCTCTGCCTCCCTGCCCGTGCCGTCCTCGTTCTCGTTGTGGCGGTGGTGGTCATCGTCGTCTTCCTCCTCGCCACGGTATGCTGCCACGGTATGCCTCCACGTTTGTGGATTGTGGCATGGCAGGTGGTAGGTGGCAGGTGGTAGGTGCCCTGCCCGTTCTCATTTGTCGTCGTCGTAATCGTCGTCGTCATCATCATCATCGTCGTCGTCGTCGTCGTCGTCGTCGTCGTCGTCGTCACCGGGGGCGGACTCCACGAGCAGGAGGGACTTCCAGTTCGTGATGTTCACGTCGACCGTCTTCGTGTCGCACGCCTGGTCGTATCCGGCGGCGGTGGCGCAGACGGTGTAGGTGCCCGCGTCGATGGGGTCGAACTCGTAGAACCCGGCGCTGTCGGTCGTCGCGTTGCCCACGCCGGCCACGTTCACGGTGGCGCCGGCGATGCCGTACTGGGAGTCGAACAGGTCCGTGTGCCGGACGTACCCCACGAGGCTCGTCAGGTTGGTCGACGTCGAGCCGCCCGTGACGAGGTTCATGTAGTCCGTCCAGTCCCAGTAGGACCCCGGATCCGTGTGGGTCGCGCCCGGGACCTCGTTGTGGCCAATGACGGTGCTGCGGTTCGCCGGAAGGTTGTAGTCGGACAGGATGTTCGCGGTGAGCGCCGCCGAGGCGTTCTCCATGGCCGCGGTCACCCAGCTGGGGTTGCTGACGAAGCCCTCGTGCTCGATCCCGATGGACTCCTGGTTGTACGTCCAGTTGCCCGCGTGCCAGCCGATGTCTTCTTCGTCCAGGGTCTGCGTGATCTCGCCGTCGGACTGGCGGATGACGTAGTGCGCCGAGACGCTCGCCGAGCAGTTGTGGAACCACGAGATGGCGCCCGCGTAGCTGCCCTGGGTCGTGTGGATGATGACGTAGTTGACGCTGCCGTTCGTCGTGCTGCGGCTGCCCGGCGTGTGGTTGCACGTGGGCACCGTGTTGTAGATGACGCCGGGGTAGTCGGCGCCGGCGCCGGTGCGCATGGCCTCGCTGTAGCCACCGATGGCGCCGGGCAGGACCGGGGACGGCGCAATGGCGACGGGCTCGCCGCTCGGGAGGCGGTCGATCACGCCCGTGTCCACGCGCTCGAAGAGGTGGTCGATCCACTGGTCCGCCACGTCCACGTCGAGGTCCGAGGCCCAGGTCAGGGCGGGGCGCCAGGCGGCGAAGTCCCAGTCGCCGTTGGCGAGGGTGGGGGAGTCAGGACCGACCGCGGCGAGCAGGAAGGCCATGGCGCGGGCGTGCTGGTCGATGTCGTCGAGCAGGACCGCCGCGTCGAGGTCCAGGAACTCCGCTGCGAACTCCCGCCGGTCGGGGCTGATCTGGAAGAGGCCGGCGCGGCCGTCCGCGCTGACGCGCGACGGGTGGTGCACGTAGCGCGACTCGACGTACGCCATCACCTGCAGCAGCTCGGTGGGCACGGACCACTCGGCGGCGGCCGCGTCGATGGCGTCCTCGATCTCGATCGCCGTCGGGGGTGAGTACAGCGTGTTCCACGGCGTGGTCGTGGGCCCGTGTGCAAACACGGGGGCGGCAAGGAGCAGGGACGTCAGGGCGACGCAGAGCGCACGGATCATGGAGCCTCCCAGGGCGCCGGGAGGATACCGAAGGCCCGGGGCGCGTCGACGAAGGAATCCGTCGTCACAGCCGGGCAACAAGTCCAGGGGCTCAGCCCTTGAGGGCCGTCAGCGCGACGCCCGGGACCTTGAGCCAGCCGGGCTTGCCCTCGAACTTCGTCATCACCTGGCCGAGGGCGAGGTTGTTCTTGTGGTCCGTGAACCACGCGGGCGTCGGCGCCATCACGAACGGCGCGCGCACCACGCTCTTCTGCGGGTGGTCGAGCAGCAGCCCGTTGTGCACGACGCCCTGGCCGGACTCGATGTCGTCCAGCGGGTGTCCGGGGAAGGCACCCCAGGTGGCGTTCACGAGGCCGTAGTTGAGACCCGTCCAGCAGTTGATGCTGATGCCGCCGTAGCGCAGGTCCGCGATCGCCTGCTCGAAGCGATCCCCCAGCGCCTTCTCGGTCTTCGGGTCCACCAGCACGTTGATGGACAGCGTGCCCCAGCACCGGTCGTTGGCGAACGGCACCGCCTTGTCGAGGAACTCGGCGGCGTCCTTCGCCTCCAGCGACACGAAGCTGAAGATCCCGCACCAGGGCTCGTTGCCGAGCGCGTACTCGCCCTGCCCGGTGCCGACGTTCTCGAGCACCGTCCAGGGTAGCGCGGAGTCGTCCGCGGGCTCGCCCAGCGTCGTGTGTTCGGGGTACTGCTCGGTGAAGCGCTTCCAGGTGTCGTGAGCCGCGGGGTAGTAGGCCTTGCGGGTGGGCGTGGCGGCGAGCTTCTCCTTCACGAGCGCGAGGAAGCGATCCCGGTGGGCCCAGCCGTCGGCGGTGACGATGATGCGCGCGCCGTTGCAGTTGAACCCGCAGTTGTAGGCGAGCATCGAGGCCACCTGGCGGGCCTGGTAGTCGAGCTGCTTGGCGTTCCAGTCGCCCGGCACCACGAGCACCGGCGAGACGCAGCCCAGCTCGGACGTGATGTGCTTGTCCAGACGGGGCGTGCCCTCCTTCTTGCGCTCGGCGCCCTCGGCCCCCGGGCCCCAGATGATGGCGTCGTGCGCGCGGTCGCTGCCGGTGATGTGGATGGACGTGACGAGCGCGTGGTCCGTCAGGTGCTTGCCCTGCTCGATGCCGCCGTACGCCATCTCCAGGAAGCCCGCGTCCACCAACGGCTTGAGGGCCTTCTCGATGACCGGCCCGAGCTGCTCGTTCACCGGGTTCATCTTGAGGATGCAGACCTCGTCGTCGACCACGAGCTTGTAGAGCACGTCCATGGGCGGGATCGAGCTCTGGTTGCCGGCGCCGAGCACGACCGAGATGCCGCCGTCGCCGCTCTTGCCCGCGCGCTTGTCGCGGTAGATGGCGCCCTGGCTGGGCTCCTGGCCCGGCTCGATCCAGATGTCGCAGGTGACGCCGCTGAACAGCGCGCCATCGAGCATGGACTGGGGGAAGACCCGGGCGATCCACTGGTCCCCGCGCTTCCACGCCTTCGGGAGCTTCGGCTGCCCGCCGGCCTCGAGGGCCTCCGCGAAGAGCCGCAGGTTGCGCATCACCGCGAGCGTGCCGCCCAGGTACTCCTCGCCGTGGCCGTTGCTGCCGGGGTGGTACCCCTTGATGCGGCACGCCAGCGCGGCCCACTCGTCGGCCACCGCGACCGTCGCTTCCATGCACTCCCGGAGCAGCTTCGCGCGGTCGCCGGCGGACAGGGCGACCCACTTCGGGCGGCCTTCAGCCAAGCGCGCGAGCTTGCTGTCCAGCTCGGTGATGGGGGTGGGATCCATGGCGGGGGGCGGCGACGGGAAGGCAGACATCAGGGTTCCTCCGAGAGCGGGAGGGAGGGTAGCGGAGGCAGGACGCCGCGGGGCCGCCGCGTGCGGTCAACCGTGATCGGCGCCCACTCGCACCCGGAAGCTCTCGATTCCGTTGAAGTAGTTGCTCGCGATGCGCGTCACCGGGCCCACCGGCGTCATCTCCGGGAAGCGCTGGATCAGCTCTTCGAACAGGATGCGGATCTCCAGGCGGGCCAGGGTCGCGCCCAGGCACACGTGCTGCCCGGTCCCGAAGGACAGGTGCGGGTTCTTGCGCCGACCGATGTCGAACGACTCCGGCGCGTCGAAGACCTCCGGATCCCGGTTGGCGGACGCGTAGTAGACGACGACCTTGTCGCCCTTCTTGATCGCCTGGCCGCAGAGCTCGGTGTCTTCGGTGGCGGTGCGTCGGAACGCCAGGATCGGCGCCGTCCAGCGCAGCATCTCCTCCACCGCGCGGGCGCTGGTTCCGAGGGGATCGGCCTTGAGGGCGGCGAGCTGCTCCGGGAACTCGTGCAGCGCCAGGAACCCGCCAGAGATGCAGTTGCGCGTGGTCTCGTTGCCGCCGATGGCGAGGAGGAGCAGGAAGTTCACGATCATCATCAGATCGAGACCCTCCCCGTCGATCTCGGCGTCCAGCAGCACCGAGATCAGGTCGTCCCGCCGGGGCTGGTCCTGGCGGGCCTCCAGGAGATCGATGCAGTACGCCCAGAACTCCGCGGCGGCGTCGCGCGCGTCGTCGGGGGTGTAGTCGATGCGGGCGACCCGGTTGCTCCAGTCGAACATCTGGTCCCGGTCCTCGGGCGGCCAGCCGATCAGGTCCGCGATGAGCACCAGGGGGAGGCGCGCCGCGACCATGTCCACGAAGTCCACTTCGTCGTGGGCCGCGACGCAGTCGAGGATCTCCTTGACGGTGGCCCGGATGGCGGGCTCGAGGCGGCGGGTCGTCTTGGGCGTGAAGCCCTTGGACACCAGGCGGCGCGCCACCCCGTGGGCGGGCGGATCCATCGTGATCAGGATGAACTCGTTCACCTCGACGTCTTCGGGCGCGGCGTCGGGGATGTTGATGCCCTGGGCGGACGAGAAGAGCTGGGGCTTGCGCCCGACCTCCACGACGTCCGCGTGGCGCAGCACCGCCCAGAATCCGGGTCCGTCCGGCTCGTCCTGCCAGTGGATGGGCCCCTGCTCCCGCAACGCCCGGTACTTCTCCCAGGGGACGCCGTCCAGGTACTGGGTCTGCTCGAAGAGATCGATGGCGGTCACGCGGCTCCTCCCGGTTGCGCCCGACAGTCTGGACAGCGCCGTCGAAGGGAACAACCGCGACGCCCGCCGTGTCGTGCGGATCATGGCCCCGACCCTCCTGCGGCTGCCGTTCTGGCTGCTCGACCACGGATTCCGGCTGGAGCGCGCCGTCGCGCGTGATCCACGCTGGGAGCGTGCGCGTGCGGCGGTGCCGCGCCTGCGTCTGAGCGGGCCGGAGCAGCGCTTCGTGGTGGGGCTGCTGGTGCGGCGGCGGAACTACTGGCTGTTCCGGTGCGACCAGCGGGCGTCCTGCGGCGACTTCGCGGTGGTCGACCTGTCCGCCCCCCGGCCGGAGCGGCGGCGCGCCTGGGTCATCGAGCTCAAGGAGCGCAGCGACTGGCGGGACGGCCGCGGACTGCAGCTGCTCAACGCGGCGCAGGTGCAGGACGAACTCACGGAGCTGGGGGTGCTCGACGCGCGCTCGAGGGTGTTGCTCCGCGAGGGCTCGACCCGAGCGGCGCTCGATGCCCTGGCTCCCTGAGAAGGGCCCCTTCCCACCCGGGCCACCAGGTGGGCGCCCCTGGCCCGCGCAGCGGTCGCGAGCTTGCGAGCGAAACCAACGGGTCGTTGTGTGTGAGGCAGAAGCCAGGAGGCTCCCCCCCGTCGCCGACGCAGACGACGGATTCGTGCGGTCGATGGCCCCGAACGAAGAGTGCCCTGATCGCATCGAGCCGTGCGAATCCGGTGGGTGTGGCGGCGACACCCTGGGGGGAGCCGGAGGGCGCGCGTCGTCGCGCGGTCGCTAGGCGCTACTCGCAGTCCACGACGACGTCGTACTGCACGCCCGAGATGACGCAGGTGGCGCCGTCGCCGACGACCGAGCCGGTGATGTTGCCGTCGACGTCCATGCCGGCGACCACGTGCCAGTCGCGGTCGAGGTAGCCGTTGTAGTCGTAGTCGACCGTCCACTCGGACACGTTGCCGTCGCCGTCGGTCACGCCCGTGGCCTCGTTCATGACGAAGGAGCTGTCGTAGGTGCCGTCGTAGTTCTCGGAGCCCGTGACGATCAGGGTCGCGTCGTGGTTGCCGGACCAGGTGACGTCCCACAGGGCGTCGTCGCCGGGCGTGCCGCTGTTCAGCGTCCACGAGCCGGACCACTGCCGCTCGTCGATCGTGTACTCGTAGCGGACATCGTTCAGGGTCAGGGCCTGGGTGCACTGGGGCGCGTCGTCCGTCGCCACGAGCTCCATGGACAGCGTGCCGGACGCGCTCTCGCCCTCCAGGACGTAGCAGCGCTCGCAGCCGCCCCAACCGGCGTAGCAGTTCTCCCACACGCCGCGGCTCGTCTCGACCTCCGTCAGGCCGCCGCTGAAGGAGTCGAACTCCTCGATCTGGCTGCCGATGTCGTCGGCCGTGCGGTTCTCGAGCTGGCTCTTCTCCCAGTTGTTCAAGCCGCGATCCCAGCAGCCGGAGGCAAGCAGGGCGGTGGTGGAGAGGGCAAGCAGGGCAAGGGTCGTGCGGGTCATCGGGTCATCCTCCGTGACGGCCATCGAGAAGGAGCTCGTGCTCCCGGCCGCGCTCGTTCGACCCCCCAGTTCTCGCCGAGGGAAAGGAAAAGTTCAATCCGTGTTCGGGACGGCTGCGCCCAGGACCTGTTCGACCCAGCGCGGCATGAGGGCGCTGGCCTCCGGGCTGTCGTCCAGTCCGTCGATCACCCGCTGCATCTCGGCCGCGACGCCGGTGCTGCTGTAGATGGAGGCGTAGGCCCGGCAGCGATACGCGTTGCCCTCGCGGTCCAGCTCCGGGTGGAACTGCGTGGCGAAGACCGGGGCGCCTTCGACGCGGAACGCCTGGTATGGGACCCGATCGCTGTACGCGAGGTGCACGCAGCCGGCGGGGAGCCGATCCGCCCGGTCCTTGTGGCCGAGCTGCCCCTTGAAGTTGGGGCGGTAGACGCCCACCAGCGGGTCGTCCTCCCCGGCGCTGGTCAGGTGGATGTCGAAGGTGCCGAGCTCGGCGTTGTCCACGTCCTTGACGACCGTGCCGCCGCCCGCCACCACCAACGCCTGGAACCCGAAGCACGACGCGAATGTGGGGAACGCCTCGCCCACGACGGTGTGCTCGAGGAAGCCCATGAACTCCCGCAGCCAGGCGTGGTGGGTGTCCAGGACCGAGAAGGCCCCGGAGCCCCCGACGAGCAGCATGTCCACGGACTCCAGGGAGCGCGCGTCCGGCGCTCCTTGCAGGAGATCCCAGGGCTGGATGTCTTCGACCGGGACGCCCAGGCTCTCGGCGAAGCACTCGAGCTCGTGGCGCGCGGAGCCGTCTCCAGGCTCCCGCGCCTGCAGGAGCAGGAAGCGCCGGCGCGTCATCTGCGGGGCCTCAGCCGAAGCAGGCGAAGCGGCCGTGGCCGACCAGCACGGTGGGCCCGCCATCCAGCGGCGCCACGAGGATCGCGGGCGAGTCCTCGTCCTCGGACTCGAGGATCCCGGGGATCGGGTCACGGCCGGGGCCGGCCTCGATGTAGTCGCCGATGGGGTGCCCGGAGAACACGACGTAGCGGCCGTCCTCCGACAGGAACGGGTGAGACGCGCCGAGCTGCTCGAAGAAGTGCAGCCCCACGGCCGACTCGCGCGACGGCAGGAACGGCGTGCCCACGGCCCGGACGCTGCCGTCCAGCCCCACCACGACCCAGTGCAGGCTCTCGTCCTCCTGGGCCGACTGGCAGACCAGGATCCCCGAGTTGTCCGGCAGCCACTTGAAGGCCAGGAACGTGCCGTGGAACAGCGTGCGGCTCCCGTCGCCGGACAGGTCGATCAGCTCGATGGCTTCGAACGGCCCCTCGCCCGCGGGCGACACGCTCACGGCCAGGTAGCGACCCGCGCGGTCCCACTGGAACGCCGCGCGGCCGGGGTAGCTCATGAGCACCTCTTCGCCCGTGCCGTCCGCCGCCATGAGCACCAGCCGGTCCTCCCGGGTGCCCTCGATGGCGTACGCGAGCGCGCTGCCGTCCGGGCGCCAAGCGGGCGCGTAGAAGGCGCCGGCCTCGGCCAATGTGCGGGGCGCGAGGGTGGCGGTGGTGTCGATGAGCTGCACGAGGGCGACGCCGGTCTCGGGATCCGTCACCCGGACCGCCAGCTGCTTGCCGCCCGGCTGCCAGTCCCAGAACACCGGGACGCCGGCCGTCAGCCGCAGCGCGACGCCGCTGGCGTTCGCGTCCACGAGCAGCAGGTGCAGCCGCTCGTCCTCCTGGTGCAGCACGAGCAGGGACTCGCCGTCCGGGCTCCAGTCCAGGTGGGTGGGGCTGCCGCTGTCGGTCTCCCACGCCTCCCAGACCTGCACGCCGTCGCCGTGTACGACGTAGAGCTTCCCGCCCGGCCAGTAGAGGGGGACCTCCATCTCTTCGGGGTCGAGGTCGTCGTTGGCCTCCTCGTCGTCGGCGAGCTGCATCTCGGCCGCGTTGAGATCGACCATCTCCTCCAGATCGCCGTTGACGATCTGCTCGCCGTCGTCCGTGACGAGCGCGAACACCACGCCGGGGCCCGCGACGTCGTCCTCACGCTCAGTGCCCTCTTCTTCCTCGTCCCACAGGGAGTCGGTCAGCTCCTCGAGCGCTTCGTCCACGTCGGTCCAGGCCTCGTCGTCGTCCTCCTCGTCCGCGTACTCCTCCTGCATCTCCAGGAAGTCCTCCTCGGAGGTCGGAAGGAGCCCGAACACGGCCACGCGCCGACGATCCGGCGAGGGGCTCGGGTGGGCGAAGACGTAGCCGTCCTCCAGCTCCCCCAGCACACCGGGCATCCCGGGCATGCCCGGGATCGTGACGAAGTCCTCTTCACTCCACGTCAGACGTGAGGTGCGGACTCCGTCCCCTTCCGCCAGATACAGATGCCCGTCACCCCCCGTGTAGAGGATGCGGAGCGAAGCTGGCAGGAGCGGTGTGGGAGTGGGAGTGGCGGCGACAGCGGGTGACGATCCGGGAGGTTCCACGAGGTCGATCTTACGACCGCGGGATCCCCGGTGCCAGGGTTGGCGAAGATTCCCTGCCAATCAGCGCTCAGTGAGGCGCGCCGATCAGGATGAAGGGCGCCCAGTGGAACGGGTGGGCCGTCTCCTCCCGACGCAGGAGCCCGCGCTGGGCCGCCGCGAGCGCCGCCGTCGGGGTCCGGCCCTGGCCGAGCGCCTCGTAGAACCCGACCATCAGCGCCTGGGTGGAGGTGTCCGACACCTGCCACAGCGAGGCGAGCAGCCGCGGGACGCCGGCGCGGCGGAACTGGTTGGCGAGCCCCGCGATCTCCAGGCCTCCCTCGGCGCTGGTGCCCTCGGGCGGGGCCTCCACGGGGACGGCGGTCTCGCAGGCGCTGAGCACGACGAGGCCCGTGTTGCGCAGGGCGCCGTACAAGCCGGGGATCTCGAGGTAGCCCAGGTGCCCGTCGCCCGTGTCCTCCGGCGCGAGGACGATGTAGCTGCGCTCCGGGGCGGCCGGATCGAGGACGCCGTGGGTCGCGAGGTGCAGGACCGCGCGGGTGGGCGCCTCCTGCATGAGCCGCGCCTCGGTCGCGTCCTTCCCCTGCAGGATCCGCGCGGCGGGGAACAGCCCGGCCAGCGCCGCCACCTCGTCGTCGGCGGCGGGGAGCGTGCCGTCGGGGTTGCCCAGGGCGAGCAGGGCGTCGTCGGCCATGCGGAGCGCGTCGTCGTCGCGTCGCTTGAGGCTGCCCACGTTCGTCACGTTCACGACCTCGTGGGTGGCCACCAGGTACGCGCCGTTGCGGCGCACGGCCTGCATCGGCAGGTACCGCAGCGGGCCGTCGGCCACGACCACGACGCGGCCGTGGGCGTCCAGCAGGTCGGCTACGGGGTCCAGCAGCCAGGCGCCGAGCGCGTCCAGGTGTTCGTGCAGCTTCGTGACGTTCGACAGCCGCCGCGTGCGCATCGTCCGGAGGACGCGGCTGACCCGCTGGCGCACCTCGTCTGCCGACACGTCGACCTCGCGGAACACGAGGGGGCCGTTGGAGAACGCCAGGAGGACTAGCCGGTCGGGCAGCAGGATCGGCTGCAGGACGAGGTCGTCGTCGGACAGATCGCCCTGCCACGCCTCGATGTCGGACGGGTCGATGCGGACGAGCTGATCGAAGTTCGGATGGCGCGTCCGCAGCTCGTCCACGAACCGGGAGAACTCGACCCGCAGCGCCACGAGCTCTGCGTCGAGGGCGGCGGCCTGCTCCTTGCCCGACTCCTTCGCCCGCGCGGCGGCGAGGGCGCGCTCGAGCTCCGCCTCGCGGTCCTCCAGCGCCTGCAGCCGCAGCGCGTCGGGATCGGCGCCGTCCCCGGAGAGCTCCGCCTGGCGCAGCCGCTCGGACCACAGGAGCGCGGAGGCGCCGTCCCCCTGGGCGAGCAGGGCGTCGACGAGCATCGCGTAGACCCAGCGGCGGGAGCGCGTGAACCGCTGGGCGCTGCCCGGGTCGAGCCGGTCGAGGGAGCGCCGTCGCGTCTCCACCAGGTCTCCCGCGGTGCGCAGGATGGGCAGCGGATCGGCGCCCTTCGCGACGGTCAGCTCGGCCTGGATCCGGAGGGCCTCGAGCTGGAGCGACCACAGGCTGCGGGCGGCGGCGTCCTTCGCCACGGCGGCGGCCTTGCTCGCGGTGTCGGCGGCGTCGAGCTCCACCTGGAGGCGGATCCGGGGGTCGTCTCCGGCGGTGGCCGCCTCGGACAGCGCGGCCCGCGCGGCGTCACTGCCGGGGGCGCGCGCGTGCTCCGCGAGGTAGAGCGCCCAGAGGAGCCCGGCGCGGTGGGTGCCCGGCGCCCCCGCGAGGGCGGATCGATAGACGGTGACGGCCTCCTCGGGCTGGCCGGCCGCCATCCAGAGGTCGCCCAGGGCGCGGTCTGCGGCGGCCTGGTCGTCTGCGCCGTCCAGCAGCGTGCGCGCCTGTCGGTACAACCGGACCGCCTGCTCGAGGTCCCCGAGCCGGGCGTAGAGGTTGCCCAGGTTGTGCAGGGCGACGCCGCGGCCGCCGTCGTCCTCCGCCTGGGCGAATGCGTCGATGGCGGCCTGCCCGGTGGCGATGGCCTCCCCGAAGCGCGACGTGGCGGACTGGATCGACGCCAGGTTCGTCAGCGCGTCGCCGCGACCCGAGTGGTCGGGGATCGCGGCGTACAGCCGCAGCGCCTTGCCCAGGGTCTCTTCGGCGGCGACCAGATCCAGCAGATCGCGCTGATCGTTGGCGAGGTGCACCAGCGCGTCGGCCGTCGCCCGGGGCTGACCGAGCGCCTGCCAGGCCCGTGCGGCCTCCCGGTGCATCTTCGCGGCCTTCTTCGCGTCGCCCAGATCCGCGTGGGTGGTGGCCAGCTCGGAGATGTCCGCCGCCGGCCCGACGGCGTTGCCCGCCTTCTTGTCGAGCGCGCGCGCCTCCTCCAGGCGGCCCAGGGCCTCGGCGTAGCGGCCGACGGAACGCAGGACGCGGCCCATCTGGGTGAGCACCCGGGCCTGCCCCTCCACGTCCTCGAGCTGGCGCCAGATCCGCAGCGCCTGGCTCAGGCGCACGATGGCCATGGGGGCGCCGCCGGTCTCCACGAGGGTGGCCGCCTCCGCCTCCAGGCCCGTCGCCTTGTCGGCGTCGGCGAACGCCGGGACGGCGAGCAGCAGCAGGAGGGCCACGAGGAGCCCGACGCGGCGCATCAGATGGACAGGGACGCCAGCTCGGACTTCGCGTCCTCCAGGCTCGGATCGAGCTCCAGGGCGCGCTCGAAGCGCTTGCGTGCGCGCGACACGTCCTTGCGGTCGAGGAAGTCGAGGCCTTCGCTGAACGCGATGGCGGCGCCCATGGGGTCCTTCGGAGCTGCGGGAGTCGGCTCCGCGCTGGGCTCCGGAGCCGGCTTCGCCTCCGCGGTCGTGGTCTTGCCGCCGCCCTTCTTCACCCTCCCGCCGCCTCCACCGCGGCCGCCGGTGCTGCGGACGGGGGCCTCGACGATCTCTTCCGCGACCTCCTCCCCGAAGCTGGCGGACTCGTCGACCGAGTCGTCGAAGGACTCGCCCATGGATCCGGCGTCGCGATCCGAGTCGTCGTTCATGGCCGGGGCCCGCATGCGCATGCGGGGCTTCGGGGGATGGGCGGCGTCCCACGCATTCCGCCGGATCTCGGCGTCCGCGATGGCGTCGGCGATGGCCCCCACGAGCTCGTCGTGCAGGTCCCAGAGGTTGTCCGCGGGCATGCGCGAGCCCACGCTGACGATGCGCGACGTCGCCACGTCCACGATCCGGGCGTCCACCCGCAGCTGCCCCATCACCTCGAAGTACGCACCGAGGACCATGTAGCGGGCGCCGATGATGCGTCCCAGGTTCACGGCGGTGTCCGCGTCGACCTTGTCGGTCTTCTGGAGCTCCTGCTCAGCGAGCAGCTCGTTGAGTCGCGTGCGTTCGACCACGTCGAACCGCTTCTCGCCGGACAGGTCCGTGATCAGCATCTGGGCGAGGCCCACCTTGAGCATCTCCAGCTCGGCGTTCCCAGAGTTCTCGAAGTACATGACGGCGAGCTTGACCGGCTCGGTGGGCACGGGCTCCGCGGCGTGCACGGGCAGCGCGAGCAGCAGGACGAGGCCAGCCAGGAACAACCGCATGCTCACTCCGGGATCAGCGACAGCATCTGCTGCGCGTTGCGCACGTAGGAGGACTCCGGGTACTTCTCGAGGAGCTCGGCCCAGCAGGCCCGCGCCTCCTCCATGTACCAGCCCGTGTAGAACATGTTCGCGGCGGACGTGTAGGCCGTCTCGGCCGACTCGCCGTCGTAGCCGCCGTGCACGCGGGCGAGCTCCAACCAGGCCTCCGCGGCGAGCTTCGGCTGGCCGATCTTGTACAGCCCCGTGGCCAGCTGCATCTGCGCCATGGAGTCCGCCTGGTGGACCCACTTCTGGTCGTCGTCCCACCGACGGATGCGGCGCGCCGTGGACGCATCGACCGTGACGTCGGGCGACGCGGCGGCGGCCTGCTCCCACCGGGCGAGGGCGGCGTCGGCGCCGGCGCGATCCCCCCGGTACCAGGCCAGCTCCACCAGGGCCTCGTGCACGTCCGAGGACTCCTCCGGGTACTTCGTCATGGCCTCGTCGAGCAGGGCCTGCGCGTCGTCGTAGCGGGCGACCTCCTTGAGGTCGTTCGCCGCGCGGATGTAGTCCCAGGCGCGCTTCGCCTTCGCGATCTTCTCGGGGACCTTCTCGGCGTCCCGGAGATCGTTCTGGGCCCGCTTGAGCAGGCCGGCCACGTCCTCTGCGCCTTCGCCGTACTGGTCCCGCGCCTTCGCTCGGGCGAGGATCTTCTCGAGCTCGGGGATGTTGGCGGACGCCTCCGCCGCGCGCGCCCAGGCCTCCTCCTCGTCGTCGCCGAACTCCAGGCCCGACTCCTCGGCGGCGGCGACCCAGTCGTGACACGCCGCCAGCCGCTCGAAGGCGTTGCGCAGGCCCTTGCACCGCGTGGCGTGCGCGTTCGCGAGCGCCTCGGCGCGCACCCGGGGGATCTGGGCGCGGCCCCGCTCCTCCTCCTCCATGATCGACAGGATCCCCTGGAGGCCGGCCGCGAACGACGGCGCCATCACCGAGGCGGGGTATCGCTCGATGAAGGCGTTGGCGTAGGTGATGTAGTCCGAGCGGCGCCCGAGCCACTGCTGGGCGAAGGTGTAGACGTACATGGCCCACTCGTTGATGGAGTAGACACCCTGGGGGCCTCCCAGCCGCAGCTCCTCGGGCAGCCCCAGGTCCATGATCGCCGCGCCGACGGTGGAGGCCGCGCGGGCGTTGCCGGGCTGGGACAGGACGTTGGACGCCGGCACCAGCTCCATCTGCAGGACGTCCCAGGGACCGTCGCTGTCCTGGAGCTCCTTGATCCGAGCGAGGATCGCCGCCGTCTGCTTGTCGTTGGCGGCCGCGCGCTTGCTGTCCAGCTGCTGCAGCTTCTTGCGCAGATCCTCGAGCATGGACGTGGCGAGGTTGAAGCGATCGTCGTGCTCCAGCGCGGCCTCCAGCGCGCGGCGGGCGTCCTCCACGGAGCCGCGGTCGAACGCCTCCAGCCCCTTGGACCACTCGAAGAAGGCGTCGAAGGACTCGGTGGCGACGCGGCCCATGCGGGCGGTCTCCCGGGCGCTCGTGCGGATCTCCAGCTTCTCCAGGATCCCGGTGGCGAGCTCCTTCTCGAGCAGGAAGAACTCCTCCACGGGCCCGCTCACGGCCTCCGTCTCGAGCACCCGCCCGGTGGAGACCTCGACGAGGCGCGCGTCCAGGCGCATGTTGGGCTGCACCGCGATGACCGCGCCGGTCAGCACCCACTCGGCGCCGAGCCCGCGCCCGACCTCGACGGCCGTGTCCTTGTCCACGTACGGGCTCTTCTGGAGCTCGATCTCCGCGAGGATCTCGCTGATCCGCCCGCGCTCCACCACCTGCAGGGCCTCGAGGGTCGACAGATCGGTGATGAGCATCGACGCGAGCCCGCGCCCCAGGGGCTCGAACTGCGGATCCGTCGTGTTGTTGTCGAAGAAGGTGACCGCGAGGGTCTTGGCCTGCGCGCTCAGGGGCAGCAGGGTCAGCAGGACCGCCAGCCAGAGCCCTCGGCTCACTCGGCGTCTCCCAGCACCGTGAGCTTCGCCTCCGCGACCGTGGCGTCGGCGGCGTTGTCCGGGACCTCCCAGACCTCGATCCGGTACTCGCCGGGCACCAGCTCGCGGGGCTCGACGCGGACCTGCGCGTCGGGGGAGTCGGGGTTCTGGGCGTTGGTCACCCCCGGCACACCCTCTTCGCCGTAGGTCACCGCCCGCAGCTCCGGCTCGATGTACCAGAGGTTCCAGAGGTCGTCGGCGCGGTCCTCCCAGAGGCTCACCTTCACCGCGAACCAGGCCGTCTCCGCCGCGTCCCGGTGGCAGAGCACGTCCCAGCTGATCGTCAGCTCCGTCCGCTCGTTCATCCAGTTCTCGAACGGGGGCTCGGACTCCGGCTCGCAGGCCGGCGTGTAGAGCAGCAGGTCCACCTGGTCGATGGGGGAGACCGGGTCGTCCGCGGGACAACCGGCGAGCAGCAGGGCGAGGGCAGGGAGGAGGCGGCGCATCGTCGCGCAGGCTACCAGCGTGAGGGTCGGGCACACGGGGTAGGACCGGAGACCGTCGATTCGGGTTCCCCCGTCAGCGGCGACGGAGCCCGCCCCGGCGTCGGGAGCGGACGGGCGCGCCGTCCAGCAGGGGGCCGCGGTCGGCCGCGCGCGTGATCTCCTCGAGCCACGCGGCGACGACGCCGACGTCTTCGAGCTCCTCGGTGGGGCCGTCGGCGAGGCGCGCCTCGAAGCGGATCTGGTCCCGCTGGGCCATGGGGTGGAAGCGGATCCGCAGCGCGGGCCAGGGGAAGGTGGCGGCTTCGGCCATCGGCCCCTCCGCGAGCTCCTCGGCGATGTGCCAGTGCACGTCGAGGTGCAGCGGCGGGGCCGCGAGCGGCGCGGTCGCCAGCACGATCTCGGCGGGAGCGAGGCCGGCGAGGGCGGCGTGATCGGGATCGAGGTCGGACAGGTCAGCCGCGAGAGGCCAGTCCGCGGGTGCATGGGGTGCGCTCCCCAGCAAGCTCCGCGCCGCGTCCCAGAGGCGGACCTCGGCGGTGGCGAGCCAGGCCGCGTGCAGCGCCCGGGGCGAGGGATGCTGCTGGGCCAGGGCGAGCGCACGATCCCGCGCGTCGCGGCGTCCCGTGATCCGCCACCACCCAAGCAGCGCGGGCACGGCCTCGGCGGAGTCCGGCAAGCGCGGGAGCAACCGCTCGGCGGCCGCCCGGAACGGACCGCTGGCCCGCTGGACCCAACCCAGGCAGCAGGTGAGGACCCAGGCGGCGACGGCGTCGTCGTCCACGCGGCGGGTACCGGCGGCGATGGGCTGGACGGCGTCTTCGGCGGCGGTCAGCCAGCGGGGCTGGGTGCGCACGCTCTGGACCGTGAGCCACGCGCGCACGAGGAGGGGGGATGGGTCCACCGGCGTGCCCGCCTGCGGGTCGATGGCGGCGGCGGCGGTGCGGAACGCAGACTGCAGCTCCGCCAGGGTCACGCGCTGAGCCCCTTCACCACGAAGTCCACGGTGCGATCGAGCTCGACCTCCTGGTCCACGTCCTTGTCGGGCGGGGCGAAGTAGCCCGAGACCAGCATCCCCGCGAAGTTGACCACCAGCAGCCGCAGGGCGGCTTCCCGCGGCATCTCCGCGATGACGCCGGCGGCCTGGTAGCGGCCGATGGCGTCGAGCAGATGCGGCACGAGCTGGTCCATCGCCTGGTCCCGCAGCAGCTCCTGGATCTCGGGATGGAAGGCGATCTCCTGCACCAGGATCCGCACGGCGCGGGGGTGGCGCTTCACCACGTGCTCGACGCGGTTGCGGTACAGCGAGCGCACGAACGTCGGCAGGTCCGCGTCCGCGTCCTCCGCCACGCCCTGCACCTCCTTGATGAAGTAGGGCACCACCAGCTTGAGGATGACCGGCGTCACCAGGGCGATGAGCAGGTCCTTCTTCGTCCGCCAGGTGCGGAAGATGGTCCCCTCCGCGACGCTGGCGCGGCGCGCGATCTCCGAGGTGGCCGTGCGCGCGAAGCCCCGCTCGCTGAAGACGTCGAGCGCCGCTTCGAGGATGGCCCGCTGCTTCTTGGTGAGCTTGGGCTCGTCGGCGACGGCGTCGGTGGGGGTGGGGTCGGTCACGGAGGCGGAGGATACCCGGCGGTCAGCGCGTGTAGCGCAGGACGGCCCAGTCGTCGTCCGTGAGGGCGCCCGTCCGGCGCAGGCCAGCGGCCGCGAGCGCAGCGTGCACCTGGTCTTCCTGCTCCCGGAGCAGCCCGCTGACGATCAGGTGGCCGCTGGGCTCCAGGCGCTGGGCGAGCTCGTGGGCGAGCCGCACGAGCAGCGGGGCGAGCAGGTTCGCGACGATCACCGGGAAGGTGCCGCCGGGCACGGTGCCGAGCGGGCCGTGGTGCGCCGTCAGCCGGTCTGCGACTCCGTTCAGCGCTGCGTTCTCGGCCGTGGCGGTCACCGCGTCGGCGCTGGTGTCCAGGCCCACGGCGTGCTCGGCGCCCAGCAGCAGCGCGCCGATGGCGAGCACGCCGGTGCCGGTGCCCACGTCGAGCAGCCGGGGGATGGCGGTTCCCTGCGCCAGCAGCTCGTCCAGCATCCGCAGGCAGCCGGCGGTGGTGAAGTGGGTCCCCGTGCCGAAGGCCAGGCCCGGGTCCATGCGGATCACGCGCTCGTGGCCGCGGACCGCGGGGACGTCGTGCCAGGTGGGCACGATCCAGAGGCGCGGAGTCACCTGGAAGGGCTCGAACTGCCGCTTCCAGGCGGCGTTCCAGTCCGTAGGGGCGACCCGCTCGACGTCCACGCCGGACGGCTGGCCCAGCTCCGCGAGGCGCGCGGAGGTCGCCGCGACCAGGTGATCCACGTCATCGGACCCGCGGAACCACGCGGTCAGCTCGACGACGCCATCGGGGGACAGCGGGGCGTCGGGGCGCCACTCGCCGGGATCGCCGCTGAGCAGCGGGCCGTCGTCGCCCAGGTCGAGCCCCGCGTGGTCCTCGGTGAGGCCGCGGCTGCCGAGGCCGAAGAGGAATGCGGAGAGGAGCTCCTTGCGCGGCTCCGCGACCCGGCACCGCAGGGCGAGCCAGGACTCCGGCTCAGTTTCCAAAGACGCGGTCCTCGTCCGGCGGCAGCTCCGTCACGCCGGCGGCGAGCAGCTCGCGACGCACCGCGGCCTCCACGAACGCCGGGTGGGGCGAGGGCATCTGCACGCCGTTCACGAAGAAGGCGGGCGTGCCGCTGATCTCCGCGGCGCGGCCGTCGCCCACCTGGAGCCGGACCTCTTCCCAGGCCGAGTCGTCGGTGAGACAGGCGGCGAACTCGTTCGCCTCCAGGCCCAGGGTCTTGGCGTACTTCTTCAGGTTCCGGGTGCCGACGGAGTCCCCGTTGCGGGCCTTCATGAACACCAGGTCGTGCATCTCCCAGTACTGGCCCTGCCGGCCCGCGCACTGGGTCGCCACCGCGGCGCCGCAGGCGTTCGGGTGCATGTCCCGGCTCATCTGCTCGTTGCACTTCTTGCCGAGCGGGTAGTTCTTGAAGACGAGCTCGACGGTGTCGCCGTACTTCTCGATGAGCTCCTTCATCTGGGGAGCCGCCATCTGGCAGTGGGGGCACTCGAAGTCCGCGAACTCGACGATGGTGACCACGGCGTCCGCCGCGCCCTTGGTGCCGTCGAAGGCGTTCTTGGAAAGGGTCTTGCGGGGGAACGTGTCGTAGTCCGCGTAGAACTGCTGGATGGCGGTGCGGGCCTGCTGGAGGATCTCCTCGAGCTGCTTCCTGACCTTCTCCTGCTGCTCGGGCGAGAGATCCTCGATGGCGGTGGCCGCGTCGTCCTCGTGGCCCTCCCCGGCGGCGTGGGCGTGCCCGGCGTGGGCGTCCTTGTCGCCGCCGCTCTTGCTGCCCTCGAGGGCGGCCTTCTTCGCCTCGGCCACCTCCACGTCGTCGCTGAAGCCCGAGTAGTAGACCCCGTTGATGATCAACCCGCCGATCACCGCGGTGGCGAGCAGCCCCATGTTCAGCGGCATGAGGTCGGACAGCCAGCCCTTCGCGCCGCCTCCGTGGGCCAGGATCACGACGACGAACGCGCCGATGACCGTGGCGTCCATCAGCAGGCACTTGATGCACCACGTCCCGAGCGCGAACGCCTGCACCCCCAGCAGCCAGACCGAGAACGCGATCCCCGGCGTCAGGACGAGCGCCGTGAAGGCCAGGGTCTTGCGCCGCTTGCCCTCGTCCGACGAGAGCCCCGCGAGGGCGCCCAGCAGGGCGATGATCGCGAAGAACCCGACCGCCGGCAGCGACACCGGCAGATCCGGCCGACCCTCGCCGAGGCCGATGTGGGAGTACTTGCTCCGGGCCACGGCGGTGCAGTCGAACGTCGCGTTGACGTCGCACCACTGGTCCAGGTCCGTGTTCGGCTCGTACCGCACGGCGAAGTGGGAGTCGGTGAGGTCGACGCCGAGCCAGATGCCCACGAGGGCCAAAGGCAGCAGCAACCAGGGCAGGGCGTTGCGCATTCGCTACTCCTGAAGCAGCTCGCTGATCTCGCGCATCGTGTTCGCGAGCATCGTGGGCGAGTAGCCGAGGTGCCGGTTCCGCACGACCCCGTTCTTGTCGAGCAGGATGGTGGCCGGGATGGAGGAGACCCCCCAGACGTCGGCGACCATCCCCCCCGCGGGGTCGAGGATCATCGGATAGGTCACGGGGAACATGTCGAGGAAGCCGCCAGCGGCCTTCTCGGTCTCGTCGATCGAGATGCCGAGGATGACCACGTCCTGGTCCCTCAGCTTCTTCCAGTGCCTTTCGAGGGCGGGGACCTCCTGGCGGCAGGGGCCGCACCAGGACGCCCAGAAGGTCATCAGCACGACCTTGCCGCGCAGATCCTCCAGGGACAGGCGGCCCTCGCCGCCGGACAGGACCGGCAGCTCGAAGTTGGGCGCGCGCATGCCGACGCTGGTTCCCCACGGCGTCGCGTCCAGGGCGGGATCCGGGGTGGACTCCGCTGCAGGCGCAGTGTCGCCGGCCGAGGGGGTCGAACCACAGGCCGGGAGGAGGAGGAGCAGGGAGGCGAGGAGGGCGAGTCGCACGGCGCGGGAAGGTTGCACGCAGATCGGGGTGGGTCAATGAAAGCCGCCGGGGGACGGCGAGCCGTCAGCGGTCCCGGCGCTTCGCCCGCTCGATGTCGCGCTTCGCGTCCCGCTGCTTCGTGTCCTGCCGCTTGTCGTAGTGCTTCTTGCCCTTGCCGAGGCCGAGCTGCAGCTTCGCCTTGCCCTTGTTGAAGTACAGCTTCATGGGCACGAGCGTGAAGCCCTGCTGGTTCACCTTGCCGCGCAGCCGCTCGATCTCACGCCGATGCAGGAGCAGCTTGCGCTTGCGGGCGGGCTCGTGGTTGTTGCGGTTGCCGTGGCTCCAGGGCTGGATTGTGGCGCCCACGAGCCAGGCTTCGTCGCCGTCGATGCGCACGTACGCCTCGGTGATCGTCGCCTTGCCCTGGCGCAGCGCCTTCACCTCGGTGCCCAGGAGCACCAGGCCGGCCTCCCAGGTGTCCTCGATGAAGTAGTCGTGGCGGGCCCGGCGATTGCTCGCGATGACCTTGATGCCGTCTGGGGTCGTCTGCGCCATGGGCGGCGGACCCTAGCAGGGTGGCCCTGTCATAGCGCTGTCATTGGGGCCAACGCGCGGGCGTGAGTACGGTGCGGTTCGATGAACGAGGCCCCTCAGAGCGGACTGCCGGCGACCCGCCACCTCGACACGTTCGCGCGCGCCTGGCCGGGACTCCTCGCCAGCGGAGCGCGTCAGTTCGCGTTCGTGAAGCGCGGGTGGGACCCGCTGCTGGCGCCCCATCGGCTGCCCTGGCTGCACCTGTCCCTCGGGGAGCTGAGCCGGGAGGAGCTGGCGGTTCGGGAGCCCGGGGTCTCCTCGTGGTGCGCCGGCACGGTGGTGCGCGGCAGCGACGGGTCCCTGACCTTCACGCTGAGTCGTCGCTCCACGCTGCACGGGGTGACGATGCTGCGGGCGGGTCTGCGGCGGTTCGCGCGGGCGGCGCGGGCGGACGGGGAGCTCGCTCGCCTCGGGCGCCTCCCCGGGATCGAGGCGCTGGAGCGCCCCCGCGCCTTCCGGCGCCTGTGCGACGCGGCGGCGGACGAAGGGCTGCTCGACGCCCTGCATCGCCTCCTGACCGCCGTGGACGAAGGCGGCGCGGTGCGGGCGGGGGACTGCCAGCACGTCCGCACGCAGGTCCTGACCCGCCTCCGCGTGGAGCGGGATCCGGACGAGATCCGTGCCCTCCAGGCGCTGCTCGAGGAGCTCGGCGCGATCGCCCAGAGCGACCGGGGTCGGCCGACCGCGTAGTCTCACCGGGTGCTGACCCCCGAACAGACCGCCCACGTCCTTCGCCTCCTCGGGTCCCCCGTGGTGTCCTCGCAGACCGCCGAAGGCGGCTTCTCGCCGGCCACGCGCGAGCGGGTCGTGCTCGAGGATGGGCGCCGCGCGTTCGTGAAGGCGGCGACCGGGCCCATGACCAGCGCGTGGCTCCGCGACGAGTGGAGGATCTACGGGGCCGTCGAGGCTCCCTTCATCCCCCGGGTGCTCGCCTGGGACCCCACGGTCGCGGTGTTGATCCTCGAAGACCTCGGCGACTGCGAGCGCGCGCCACCCTGGACGAGCGACGCGATCTCCGCGGTGCTCCGCAGCCTCGATGCGCTCGCGGGCCTCGAGCCTCCCGCGGCCCTGACGCCGATCACGCCCGATGGCTGGGACGGCTGGGCGAAGACCGCGTCGGATCCAGGGCGGTTGGCGCCGTTCGGAGTGGAATGCGGCTGGCTCGACCGGGCGCTGCCGGCGTTGGTCCGGGCCGAGGCCGCCGTGCGGTTGGGTGGGGAGTCGGTGGTGCACCTGGATCTGCGGGGCGACAACCTGTTCCTCCGGGACGGATGGGCCGTGATCGTGGACTGGAACTGGGCCGGGATCGGCAATCCGCTGCTGGACCGCGCGTTCTGGGCGCCGTCCCTGCAGCTCGATGGGGGCCCCGCGCCGGAGTCGATCGTGGGTGACCAGCCGGAGCTCGCGGCGGTGGTGAGCGGCTTCTTCGCCTGGCGCACGCCGGAGCCCGTGGAGCTGGCGTCCCAGCGGATCCGGGACTTCCAGCTCGCTCAGCTCGAGGTCGCGCTGCCCTGGGCGGCGCGGGCGCTGGGATTGCCGGCGCCCTTCTGACCGCGGCGGAAGCGACCGGCCCGCAGATCGCTGATCAGGTAGCCCACGCACAGGCCCGCGAACAGCAGGTAGATGAGCCAGTTCATCAGGAAGTAGTTGCCCGTGTGCTCGCCCGGCGCGCGGGCCACGGCCGCCAGCAGCAGCAGACCCGCGCCGGCGACGATGCCGGCGGTGGGCGTCCGCTCCGGAGGACCGCGCAGCGGCACCGCGAGGAGGAAGAGCAGCGCCCAGGTCGTGGCGTAGTAGCGCGACAGGACCACGCCGATCACCACCAGGAAGTGGGCGAGCGCGAAGCCCTCCCGTTCGTCCCGGTGCCAGAGCGCGGGCAGGAGCAGCAGCAGCCCGAGGAGCTGCAGCGCGTGCTTCACGGGAGCCGCGGCGGCGAGCCGCTCCGGGCCCGTGCCGGTGCGCTCCGCCCAGTGAGCCGCGCCGCTCGGCAGGTGCTGGGCGAGGCGGCCGACCCCCATGCGCCGGTTGGACGTGATGGCGTGCTCCTCGCTGTGGCGGCCGATCTTCTCGACCCAGTCGGGCCACGTGCTCAGGCCGCGGCCCGTGCCGTGGGAGCCGACGAACAGGACCGCGCACGCGAGCGTGAAGGCAACCAGGAAGCGCCGGGTGGAGCGGGGGATCGGTTCGCGCCGCCCGAGCGCCTTCGCGGCGGCCAGGAAGAAGGGGAGCACGAGGAAGCCCGGGAACACCCGGGTCATGGCGCCCCAGCTGAGCGCAACCCCCGCCGCGGCGCTGCGACCGCGCCACAGGAGCGCGCCGGCGATGAGGGTCGACGCGAACCAGTCGTACTGGAGGAAGCCGCCGGCGAAGCGGTCAAAGTTGGGCTCGAAGGTGACCGTCCACAGCACGGCGGCCGCGGTGACCCGCGTCCCGGCGGCCCACCAGAGCAGCAGTCCCGTCAGGACGAACAGGAGCAGGTCCAGGTTCGTGATGATCCCGAACCACGGCCACCGGGCGGGCACGACGTTGGACAGCGGGGTGCCGATGAGCGTCCACGGAGGCGCGGGGTTGTAGCCCAGGTCCTTGAGGACGTGCTGCCACCCGCTCGCCTTCAGGTACGGCCGCAGGAACCGGGTGTCCGCGCCGAGCGCCTCCAGTTTGCCGGGCGGCAGGACGCCGGGATCCCAGTGCTCCATGAGCTTCGCGCGCGGCAGGACGGCGCCGGTCACCTGGTCGCGGGCGTGCCGGATGAACCCGAACCCGTCGTCGCGGGCGGTCTTGCCGCCGCTCTTGCCCGCCGGGAGGGTGGCGCGGAACGCGTCGTCCGCGGCGAGCGTCGCCATGTACAGGTCGGTGTAGCCGAGCTCGGCGAAGTACTTGCTGCCCACGTAGTAGTGGAAGACGTTCCAGGCGCGCACGGACTGCCCGGTGGCCGCCTTGTGCAAGGGCCGCGCCGCGTGGAGCAGCACGGCCGCCAGCGCCAGCCCGCAGATCAGCGCCGTGACCGTCTGCAGGCGACGGCCGGTGCGGCGCTCCCACAGGTGGCCGCCGAGCCAGAGGGCCGACGCGATGCCCGTGACCCACGGGGTCCACCACCCGATCGGGTGCAGGTTGAAGGTGGCTGCGCCCCAGCGTGCCTCCACGACTCCAACCACCACGCCGGCCGTTCCGAGGGCGAGGAGGAGCAGGCCCACGCGGCGTCGCAGGGCAGGGGACAGCGGCTTCACGGCGGGATTCTGCCGGAGTGGCGATCTTTTTCTGCGACCTGGGCGGAGTCGGTGCGTCTCCCTGGTGAAGGAGACAGAACCATGAAGACGTCCATCGCCCTCATCACCGCCCTCACCCTCACCGCCGGATGCAGCACCGTGCAGCGACCCACCGATCTCTTGCCCTCCGACACGCGGCGCACGCCCGCCGAGTGGGAGCCCCAGGCGGCCGTGTGGCTGCAGTGGCCCCAGTCCTGGGAGGGGCCCGAGGTGGAGGCCGTGTTCGCCGACATCGTGCGGGTCATCGCCCAGTACGAGACTGTCCAGCTCCTGGCGGCGGACGCCGCGACCCAGTCCCGCGGAGAGGAGCTGCTCGCCGGCATCGACGGGGACATCCGCTGGCACCAGATCGCCAACAGCGCGTCCTGGATGCGGGACAACGGCCCGCGCTGGGTCGAGGTGGACGGCCAGATCGTCATCCAGAACTGGGAGTTCGACGGGTACCACCTGGGCGAGGGACCCGAGGTCTGGGGCGACGACAACGACAACCCCGACGCCATCGCCGAGATGCTCGGCTTCCCGCTGGAGCACGTGGGGCTGGTCCACGAGCGCGGCGACCTGGAGGTGAACGGCAGCGACACCGCGATGGTGAACTGGAGCGTGGTCGGGCACCGGAACCCGGGCATCACGCGCACCGAGGCCACCGCCGAGTTCAAGGCGGCGCTGGGCGTGGAGCGGGTCATCTACCTCGAGGGGTTCGACCCCATCGACATCACCCGCGGGCACACGGACGGGCTGGCGCGCTTCGTCACCGAGGACACGATCCTGGTGGCCGACACGGGTGCGGCCCTGCAGCAGGCGGTGGTCGAGCAGATCCGCGAACAGGCGCCGGACCTCACCATCGCGTTCGCGGACCTGACGCCGGACGACCCGACGCTCAACTACCTGGTGGGCGACGGCTTCGTGCTCGCCGGGACCACGGGCGACGCGGCGCGCGACGCGGCCTTCGAGGCCACGATCCAGGGCTTCTACCCGGACCGGGCGGTGCACTTCATCGACGTCGACGCCATCTGGCAGAACGGCGGGGCGGTGCACTGCGTGACGAACGACCAGCCCGAGAGCCCCTGAGACCGGTCTGAGCTGCTAGCGCGGGATCGCGGCGGATCCCGGGAGCTCAGAGCGCGCCCGCCCAGGTCATGGAGCGGGCGCGCGTGCTTGGGGTGCTTGGGGTGGGGAATGGTGGGGCGATCGCACAGATCTGGGGTGAGCCCTGCGCGCTCCCCGTGGATGTGTGCGATCGGGCGGCTGGGATCGCACAGGTCTGGGGTGAGCCCTGCGCGCTCCCCGTGGATGTGTGCGATCGGCCGGCTGGGATCGCACAGATCTGGGGTGAGCCCTG
>ENA-OWNT01001526-OWNT01001526.1-seawater-metagenome-genome-assembly--contig:-NODE-1526-length-28648-cov-12.824752_pt1 | contig 28648 bp, 29 predicted proteins | sample MGYA00238136_ERZ651165 | MGnify/ENA primary metagenome ERZ651165 (study PRJEB26861, sample SAMN08777766) | seawater metagenome | isolation source: coastal seawater | place: USA: Florida | collected...
ATCCCGCCTCGCTGATCTTGCCGAAGGCGTTCGTATCGCAGAGGCACAGCCACAAGAGACTTATGGGTAACTGCAAGCCGATTGTTAACACCAGCCGCGTGAAGCCATACTCACTTAACTATTGTCGTTATTGTCGTCGTTATTGACGCCGTATGAGATGGGACCAGATATGCATCCTGAAGTGAATGTCAGCGTTGAGCAAAGACGCCGTTGGCGCGAAGATGAAAAGTTATCGATCCTCGGAAAGGTCGGCTTAAATGGCACAGCCTTAAGAGTGCGACCGATCTCACTGAATGAGTTCAGAGCTCAAAGGCTGGCGAGAAAATTGAGTAAAGAGAGGCATGGCCCGCTGAAGTGGAGAAGCTCAACGTCGATGCATTTGATCAAAGCTCTCTGTGTAACAACGCCAGTCAGCTTCCCGTCACAGCAGCGGGGACATAAAGTGTCGCATAAAAACAACTATATCTAGGTCTTTGTACGAAGCGCACAGGTTTATCTATATCATCGAGCTACTTATCCGTAGCTGTCGCCTTGCACCCCTTCGAACCTAGGCCCTTTCATGCAGCATCTGACCACCGCCCTATTCTTTGTGCTTTCGACGTCTGCTGCATACAGCGGCGAAGTGGTACTGGGCTTGGGCGTGGACGACGTGCTCGATCATACCGACACTTCAGCCCCTGCTGTTGTCGCGGAGTATCACTTTTCGCCCTTCTTTGAAGGGCGCCAAGCCGATTATTCTTATGCGGTATCGGCACAGTTCGACAACGATCGGGACATCTTCATTGGCGCAGGGCTATCTGCTCAATGGAGATTGATCGATAGCCCTTGGTTCATTGAAGGCAGCTTCATGCCGGGATTTTATACCAAAGGCACCAATGGGACGCCCCTCAATGGGAAAGTACAGTTCCGCACGCTGATCGGACTGGGGTACGAACTGAATGATACCAGCCGCGTATCATTGGCACTCGACCACAAATCCAACGCCCGCCTTAGAAGCCCGAACCCCGGATCAGAAACCTTAGCGATCCGCTATCATCATAGCTTTTAACGTAGCGGGGTCTCAGCCCTTGCCTGTAAATCCAAGCCCCGTTCTTTAGCCACGCCGCTTTACGTGGCACATTCTCCGTAGCGCTTAACCACGCTTCACAGCCCACCATGAGATCTTGTCTGACGTCGCATCGCCAGCTTGAGAACGCCGCACTTATGGGTGCAACGGTCGTTTGGGTTCAATGTAAAGCGATACCGATCAGGAATATGGGCGCGGGTAAGAAACAACCGGGCATTCAACCCATTCCGCTGCGATTAGTTGGCAAAGCACTGTTCCCAGAGGCACGGTGCGCACAGAAGTACAACGAAAGCAACGCCTTACCGAGCGGAGCAAGCAATCCAACGGATTGACAAAAAATCGACGGCGGTCATGTAGCGTCCTCGGGTCCCGTCTCGCGCGCAGTGATAGGCAGACCAAAATAGCGATCGGCAGCGCAAACACTCGATCTCCATCATTCATCGACGGGCGACATTGAACTTCCATGCTGGCGACCTGCGGCCATTCGGTCTTGGCCTGCAGACGAGCCGTGTGTGGCAAGACCCCAAGTGTCGGAAGCGATGCTGCATCCATGCATAAGCTGCATCACCCGAGCAGGAGCCCCGCACGCTATGCGTTCAAACACTCTCTGCGCGGCTCCCTCCCCCAACCCGACGAGCGGACCCTGCCCGCCCAGAGTGTTCGGGTTCCCCATATCCTTACTAAAGAATGACACGGGGGGCGTGGCCCGCCCTTCGCGGGCTCATTCACCACTTTTAAGATCCCCTCTTAAAAACAGAGGCTTAGATGACCTCCGCCAAGGTTATCCACATTAATTAGGGCCCCAAAATTTGTGCCATGCAGATCCGGCGCGCATCTTCGTCTTACCAAGCGCGCCCTAAAGCGCGTTCACCGCAAACGCCAAATCGGCAACAAGAAAGAAGAACGACAATGCAGAAACTTAATATGCTCGCCACCGGCGAAAACCTCTCTGATATCAAAGCTGCGGCAAAAAAGGCGGCAGCCCAGGGCGTCACCACCAAGGCCGCAGCGCTTGCCGACGCGGCCGCCAAACACGGCGCTGCCAGTTGGACCGAGCTCAAATCCCGCGGCTGGTCGCTCGACGAGGACGGCGATATCGGCGCGGCTGCGGCCTGCGAGATGCCAGGGAGCAACGTCAAAATCCAGGCCTACTCCGCCCTTATTGATCTCGACGACGAATATATCGATCTCGATGAAACTTGGAGTGTGAACGTCAGTCTTTCGACGCGCTACACCCCACACCTCTACGTGAGCTTCGTCTCCGCTTATGAAGGCACCAATTTCGATCTGAGCCCGGAGCAGAAAGCGGCCTTCGAAAAAGCCATTGAGACCGGATCAAAGGCCGATGCCATCGTGGCCCAAGCCGCCCTGATCGAAGATGTGATGGGGTGGTTTGACAAAGATTGGGTTGAGATGACCACCAAAGATATCTGCAATCTGCAGCGCCTCGAGCTGGGCATCAAAGATGAAGACCTCTTTTGGCGCCGTCCTGACATTGGCGGCTATGGCAACGGTGAGCAATGTCTCAAGGTCTATGACGCCGGTGACGGCACAATGTTGGTGTGCATCGAAGATTCCTATCTTTTTGAAGAGGAAGAGGCCCCATACGGCTACATCACTTACAAAGAGTACGATGACGTTGAGCACACGCCGGACGATTATGCCAAGATGGAAAAGGCCTTTCTGGCCGCGGCGGGCATCCAGGCCCCCTTTGCGGGCAGCCGCTCGCATATGGATCAGCCCTGGTAAACAGGGGCATTCTACGCTCCTGCCGCGCCCCCTGCCCCCGCTCTTTCTTTTTTAGGCAGAGCGGGGTTTGCCCCAAGCCCCCCCTGCCCCGATGCATCAGCACTGCGCGCACAGACCGTGACGTTATCCACATAAGAAGCCCCCTCCAAACCTATTCATCTCAAAACCAGCGCGTAGCTCCACCCCTTAGAGACCCCAATAAGGAGCCGGCGCACCAGCCGAACATGCCTATGCCCGATCAGATCAAACCCAAACGCCGCCGCTCAAAAGCGGAACGCCAGGAAAGCGCCGCGACCTCCCGCACCTATGATGCGAAGAAACGCGCACAGGGCCTGGTGCGCACCAGTCACTGGGTGGCCAAAGACGACCTTGCTGCCGTCAAATCCTTCGTTGCCACCCGCGCGCAGCTGCGGGCCGACCGCCTGGCGCAGACACAGGCTTTTGCGCAGCTTGAAGCCTTGAAGCCCTTCAAAAAACCCCCGCGCAACCCAAAACACGATCCCCGCCAGGCAAGCTTCGATTTCGACTAGGAAAGCCCGCTACCTTCCCCGAGAACAGTCTGACCGTCTGCACCCATGCCATAATTTGTCCGCATTCCCTTAATAAGGGAACCAAATGACCCAGACCGAAGCGATCGACAGCAGCACCGTGAACCTGCGCCCCCCTCTTGGGCGCAGGCTGCGCATCGGTCTCTCAGGGGGGCTCTTGGCGCTCACGATGTTTCTCGCTGGAAATCACTTGGCCGCTTTAGACAAAGCCTCTGCCATGAAGTCTTCCCGTGCTCCCGCTAAAACGCCTACTCCAAACCCGGATTTGAGCGGCACGACCCAACTGGCCAACCTCGTTTGCACCGATGAGGGCGAGCCCACTCAGTACGCTCCCTGAGGGTCCCGCTTAGTTCCGAGATCTGTCCCGCTCGTGGTTAATCCCAGCACGGGGCATGACGTGTCAGCTCAGCACTGGCATCAACGCAACTGCAAAGCTGGGCGCACTCAGCGAGACCAAGATGCCAGACGAAGGGGATGAGAAACGCCCCACCCCCTTGGGTCTGGGCCAATCGTTGGGGGTATTCACAACGGAACCAGAAGGCAGCATTCCGCGACCGCGACAGCACAACTGTACACTAACCCCCCCAATTGACGGGGTTTGTGTACAGTTAGCATATCTCAATGGCTCAGATCGCAGCCCCGTCTTAAGCGAAACCATGTCAGGGGCCGCAGCTCCGGAGGTAGAGCACCCCCGGTTTATGGGCGGCGCGAGGGACGGTCCCGAACTGATCCATCAGAGAGCACGACTGTGTCCATCGGGATATCCCATGGCATTGGAAAAATAGTCGGAATGAGGCAATTGGAGAAACCGACCCCGATAACCTTCGGCACAGGATCGACCTGCGCTAAGGTCCGATCGTAATACCCACCGCCATTGCCAAGCCGAAAAAAGGCTTCGTCTACGCCCAACAAGGGCGAGATCACGACGTCGGGCACCGCTTCTGCGCCGTGCTTGGGTACCGGAATGTTCCAAACGCCGCGCACCATCGCACACCCCGGCTGCCAAGCGCGAAAGCTCAATGGCGCGTCTCGTTCCACGACGACCGGGAGTAAAACAGTTGCGCCCGCGGCATGCGCCTTGGCCATCCAGTCGCGCAGATCCGGTTCGCCTCGAATTGGCCAATAGGCCGCGATCCACATACCTTTTTGCGGAGCGACGAGGGTCTCGAGCTTTGCGGCCAAAATTTGTGTCTCCTCAGCACGCCGCGAAACCGATAAGTGCCGCCGGGCCTTCAGCAGACGGGCACGCTCAGCCGCCCGGAAACGGGCCACATCCCGCATTCTTATTGGATCGACAGGGGTGCCATCGATCAGCAAATGCGCCATGCACGGGGCCGATCCGCCTGTGTCACCATCCTCCATGATCATCCCCTTCCAGACCCAACATCAGTGATACCTATTAGAGGATCGGGTTTTATGGGCCGCCAGGCAAGAGCATCGATCCAGTCCGTTCGCGAGACAAAACCATCAAGCACCCTGCTCTGAAGCTCACCAAGTCATAGTATTCGGTGGCTGAAGCCTAGGGTGTTTCGCCGGCGCGCCGCGCAAATCAATGAAGTGCCCGAAAAACTTGACTGGTGTTGCGTTTTACAGGACCCTTCAGTTGTAACGCTTACTGGGTGGCGGCAATCCATCTAAGGGAGGTCTTACGTGAACAGCTTCTTTCTCGGCTGCGCAGCCGCGCTCGCCTTTGCGGGTTCTGCTGCAGCACAGGACATCATGGCGGTTTATGACACCCGGCTTGATCCACATGACCTCGTCAACTCAAACGGTCAGCCATTAGGCAGCGTCTGCGCTGCAGTTCAACAAGACCGAGCCAATTACCACAGGTTCAAAAAACGCGGACAGGTCGACGACCCAGACCCGATCTTTGCTAACAGTAACAGAACAATGCGCGCGCGGATCGCCGGTAGTTGCATCATCAAGCCAGGTCATGAACACCTGCACAAAGCCGTGTTCAGTGGCATTGGGTACGGAATTATTGTGCGCGTGGAGGTGCTCAACGATGCCGGGCCATTGAAAGTTCTGGTCAGTGAACGCGCCGGCTAGCTTTTACAGTACAAAGAGCTTTTGAGCATCGATTTGCGCGTGAGCTGGCTGGTCACGGCATCCCTCCGGAGCTCGGCAGCCCCATGCTTGAGGGTGCTCGCGAGATGCACCTCAAACCCAATACGATTAATTGATATCATGTAATCGTCCCGTCAATCCTTCTGCCTGTCTCGGGGAAGCGTCATCGACAAGGCCCCTCGCCCATAAGAGGCTACGCCGGTCAGACCCTAGGCCTTTTCGCCCCAGAAGACGAGGCGCGTTGGTTTTTCTCTCAGCCCCCTTCTGTAGGCCGTGCTGATGTCACCTCTCAGGTCAGCGCTGACATCAGCGCTCTCGTCAGCACTCATCCCATAAACCGCGAAGTTATCGATCCCGCCTCCCCGCAGCCCATTCCTCCAAGATACGTCGGATCAATTCCGGCCGCGTGGGCAGATCCTCCTCCGCCCGACGCGCTTCATCGAGGGCCTCTATCAGCGCTGTCGGCATCCGGACCATAACAGGAGCGGTGTCCGCTTTGGGTCTTCCACGTGATTTCATAATATTACTTATTGACAGATTGATTTCTTAGTATCATATATAAGCGCACGGGTGACGGAGACGCAACTCCAACGCCCGTGCTAACCAAACTCTGACGACGAGGACATCAGCATGGCTGCTAAACCACCTACCACCCCTGCCCGCGCGACTGAACCGCTCAATCAGACTGTTCTCGTGTCCAATCGATATAAGTTAACTCATACCCTCTGGATAAATAAAACCGCCAGTTTTACATGAACTTATAGTCTGCGTGGTGTCGTGCGATAGCGAATCGCTCAATAGGTGTCCTTAGTTAGATACAGCGAAAGCAAATCAAAAGCTTGACTTCAGACGATCACGGAGACTTCGGTCACGTCCCCATCGACTGCCTGACAAGCGCTCAGGATCTGGCGGAGGAGATGGGTCTGTACATAGCTGCCGTGAAACCTGCTCGGAGCCCGCAGGACCAGCCGGCCCCCGGCCCTCTCGACCCGGACAAGGTTACACAGCCAACTACCGTAGAGGTCCGGCGCTTCGGTATAGAGGATCGATTGCGCCAATGCCCACTCGCTCCCATCGCTAAGGTCAGGCGCCGGCACATGACCCCTCACTGGTAACGACACTACGGGGGTTTCATCGGGCTTGCCGCTCATTCGTAGGTCAAAGTCTGGCCCTACGTTGGACCACTCGGCTTCAGTCATGGCCAGGATGCGGTCGATGTCGAGACCATACTCCGTCACCCTGCCCCGCGCGCCTTGCCGCTTGACGACCAACCAACCTAAAGCGCGGAGTTTGGCCGTGTCCCGTTTCACGGTCCGCTCGTCCACCGACCAAAGTCGGGCAATCTCGCGCTGCCCGACGGCAAGTTCATCGCGGGCCCAATTGTAACGTGCCGTTATCAAGGTAACAAGCCGCAGCACCAATCGCTGGTCGTGCTTGTTGCGTGCAAGCGCGTAAGCGCCGAGTGCCGTAATAATATCGTATTTGCGGGCAGCGTCGCGTTGACCTGCCAGTTTGACCAGTTGCATGGATGCCCTCTATCTGCGGCGTGCGCAGTCGCTCTTGTCCTCGCAATGGGTCTTCGTCGGACCCATGGTCGGTTTGAATGACACAACGTCTTTCCGACCTCGGCCCTAATTTGCGTCCAAACAGTTTATTCTGTCAAGAGGTGGTTTTCCTGCGTATCCCAAAACTTGTCTAACGATAATGATTTTCTTGGTATATAGGTATTGGGGGCCATCGTGGATGTCCCACTAAGGAACAGTTCTGTCCCCCAATATGTCGGAAAGGGTGGCAATGCGTCCCCCCATATTATGTGTTTTATGCCCTTTGGAGGGTACTTTCTCGCATGGAGAATCAACGCAGCTGGTCGTACTAAAAAGTGAATTTTTAGCGTTGCCTCATAATAGGCCTTTTCAAAAACACTAATCTCGGCGTAAATCAGGAAAGAGAAATAATTAGCGTCCCGGTAGAAGGTTCCCCGCGGGGAACCTTGGAAAACGGGAGGCGACATTGAGGAAGGCATATGTACACTCATACTGATTTAGCAAAGTTGCAGGCCCAGTCCCTGAAGATGCAAGGGTTCATCCGGCAGCAAACTTACTCCCCGGAGATGGAAAAGACACTACGGCGCTTTTCAAGCTGGGAAGTTGCCGAGCTTATCCTGAAGATCAACCCCTCCACACTGCGCAGCCGGCTGGCGGCAGACCCGTCCCTGCCCGAGGGGGCAGTTGAGGAAGAAGGACGTCAGCGCTGGTACGCGTTGGAGGAAATTAACGAACTGAGGCGCAAGCTAAAAATCAAGGGAAAGTCGCTGTTGCCGAAACGTCCGGCGGGAAAGCGGGCGATCCGTGCGGCAATCGCAAACTTTAAAGGCGGTGCAGGCAAGAGCACTGTCGCGCTGCATTTTGCCCATGCCGCTGCTCTCGATGGCTACCGCGTGCTGGCGGTGGATTTCGATCCGCAGGCGACCTTGAGTCATTCGATGGGATTGTCGGATGTGTCCGAAGAGGTGACGGTCTGGGGGATCATGGCCCGCGATCTGATCCGTGAGACTGAGCGGATGAATGCTACGGCGGGTGGTGCTGAGAGCGGGACCGCCCTGCCCCAGCGAAAATTGCCGCCCTCGGTCACGGGCATGGGTTTGAACGATTTGCGGGTGATGGATTTCATTAAGCCGACAAGCTGGCCGACCATTGATATCATTCCAAGCTGTGCGAATGCAGCGTTTGTCGAATTCGCCAGCGCACAGTACCGACATTTAAATCCTGAATGGTCGTTCTTCGCGGCTGTTTCGCGTTATCTCGATCAACTTCCGGCGGATGCCTATGACCTTGTGATCTTCGATTGCCCGCCCGCGATCGGTTACCAATCTATGAACGCCGTCTTCGCGGCTGATGTGCTTTATGTGCCCTCTGGTCCGGGCTATTGGGAGTATGACAGCACGACGAGTTTTATCGGCCAGTTAGCCGAAGCGCTGGAAGACCTGGGTCGGTTCCGGGGGCGGCTGCCCTCTGGGACGGACCCGGACAAAGTTTTCGCCGACCTGCGGTTCCTACTCACACGATACGAGCCGAACAACGATTTGCACCGTGCGATGCAGTCAGCCTTTCATCAGGTTTTCAAGTCGCATGTGACCGAGCATCCGATTGAGATGACCCGCGCGGTTGAGCAGTCTGGGCGGTTCCTCTCGTCGATTTACGAAATGGATTACCGACAGATGACGCGCGAGACTTGGCGGCGCGCTCGGATGTCGTTTGATCGCGCTTATTACGAATTCCAAACCACGCTCGTTAACGCGTGGGATAATCTTGAGGATTGATAGATGGCAAAGAAGCGTTCTGTTTTCGATATTAATTTCGAGCTAGATGCCGAAGAAGAAGCCACCGAGTTCCCCGCAGGGAACCGCACTCTGGATACTAAATCCAACAATGTTCAGGGGCATCCGCAACAAAACTATGAATCGGCGCCCGCGCGCCGTGGCCCAATGGCAAGCGCGATCGCGGAAACCGCCGAGGCGACACGCGAGCGTGCGGATAAGGAGGCAACGATCCGTGCTGAGAACGACGCATTAGCGCATGAGCATGTGAGGTTGAAGAAGCTGGGGTTGATCACCGATCTTATCCAGACTTCAGACGTGAAGACGTCAAAACTTACGCGGGACCGCTCGGCCAATATTGACCCCGAGCTTGCAGAGCTGAAAGAGTCTATCAAGGCGGTTGGGCTTTCAAACCCGATCCGGGTTGAGAAAACTGATGAGGGGTACGAGTTAGTCCAAGGGTTTCGCCGCCTTTCAGCGTTTCAGCAATTGGCTGAAGAGACGGGCGATCCGCGCTATACGCGTATTCCTGCAGCGATGGTTCCCCGCGGGGAACCTTTGGTTGGCCTCTACCGGAAGATGGTCGATGAAAATTTGATCCGGAAAGACTTGTCCTTCGGTGAAATGGCACAGCTAGCGCTGTCCTATGCCAAGGATGAGAACATTCCAGTAGGCGACGCGGTCTCTACGCTCTACGCTTCAGCTCTTAAACAGAAACGGACCTATATTCGCCAATTCGCGCGGGTGTTAAAGGCTTTAGAAGGCACCATCCGTCACCCGGAGGCAATACCACGGGCTTTGGGTTTGAACCTTTACAAGTTGATCGACGCTCAGTCAGAGAGGGCAGGGGAGATCGCAGCGAGCCTGCGCGCTTTGCCGGATCGGGATGCCGAAGCTGAGATTGCAGTCCTGCAAAGCGCTTTAGCGCCAGAAAAGCCTGCCTCTACCCGCGTGTCTAAATCTACGTCTAAAACATCACTTAGAATGGGCCGCCCAGAAGGGGAAGCTAGAGTGACTGCGTCCGATGGAAAGGTCGAATTGCGGCTGGAAAAAGATTTTTCGGCAGTACCAAGGGCGCGATTGCAGCAGGGGATTGAGGCTTTTCTGGCAGTCTTGGACGAGACTGATAGATAACGTCGCTTGCCGCATAATGTTAAATCTTAAGTCTGCGACCCCACATCTTGTGGTCGCGGTTTTCACTAAAGGAATGCCAGTTCGAGAGTCGACCGTTTGCCCTGCGCCTTCCACCAGATAATCTAGCAGAAATTGGATCTCCAGCGACAGGTGTCGATTTTATGGACTTTGGCGGGGTCAGGGAGCTGGCCGAGCTGTCTCACTATACCGAACGCTACATGGCGGGTGAGTTCAAGCTGAACCATTTCATCATCCAACCATGGGGCTGGAGGACAATAACGAGGTTTTCGACCTGATGCATGAGATCAAGAGCATCCGCTCGGTTGTTCATTTCAGCAGCTAAATCTATGGGCTGCGCTTTGCCAAAGCGCGGCCTACCAAACCATTCTACGAGGTGTCCTATGACCCTTCATATTACCCGCGCCGCAAATGGCTATGGCGGCTAGACCAAACACTATAGCCATCATTCCAACCTGCTGAACCGCGACATGCGGTATCCAATCTACCTGCCGCCGCAGACGGCGGAGCGTTGTGCTGCGGAACTGGGGGTGCCGCTGGTACGTTCCGTACACCAGCCCGCGCGGCGAGGAACTAGCCGGTGCCGATAGCTATGCTTTGGGGCCGGGGGTCGGGGTCGATGTTAAGGCTGCAGAAGCGCCGTGAGACTTGCACTACCAGATGTATGACTATCTAATGCACGAACTGCCGAAGCTGATCGAAGAGACCTTTCCGGTGAGCGGTCAGCGGTCGATTATTTTTGGTGTTCCTTGTTTGGCATGGGGCTCTGGTCTTGGCGCTGCGCGGCCCCAAGCGCTACAATTCTTTCCCGGCCTTTAGCCCGACCTGTAACCCGGCGAACTGTTCTTGGAGGAGAAGGCGTTTTCCGCCCATTTGGGAGAGGGTCGCAAAACCTGTGAGGCCTCTGACGCCAGCCTGCTGATGCGCGGAGCCAAGGGAGGATCTCTAGCGCCGGTAGATTTGGGTGAGGCGGATGATTTATTGGCCGAGCAGTTGAAGTCGAACGCGCTGGATGCGACGGCCGGAGGCCTATGAACACAGGTGTTACTTCATCTCAAGCTGAGTAAATGATTACATGCGTTCATGCGGACCATCTTGGTCACTGACGCTTACTATGTCGCTTACGCTTTGAGCGGGAATGGCGGCATCTTTGATGGATTAAAAGCGTCATATTCCATTTAACCAAGCCGTCTAGTTGAGTAGGGTTAAGAAGTCCGGCCGCAACAATCGCAGACGCTGCTACAGCCCGGCAGCCTTCGTCAGGTTTACCCTAAAACGGTCGCGCCGGCGTTGATAACGGCGGGTCATTTCGGCGGAGGCGTGTCCGAGCTGCTTCTGGACATAGCGTTCGTCAACTTCGGCCGAACTCGCCAGACCGGCGCGCAGCGAGTGGCCGGAGAACAGTGCCAGGCGTTCCTTTTCGGGCAGGTCGGATCGGATGCCGGAGTCCTGGACGGTGCGTTTGATTAGCCGGGCCACATGTTTGTCGTTGAGCCGTGTTTCCGTTGCGCGTTTTCCATCCCGCGACGTGCCGACGAAAACTGGCCCGAAGTTGATCTTTGCAAAGTGCAACCATTGCTCGAGTGCATGTACGGGGCAGCTCGGTTCCTTGGTACCACGGCCGATCTCGACTTCGCGCCAACCGGTTTTGGCGTTGAGGGTCAGGAGGGCGCCTTTCTCGAAGATCTCGATCCATCCGCCGGACTCCGGCGTGTCGTCCTTGTGGACGTCGAGGCTGACGATTTCCGAGCGGCGCAGGCCTCCGGCATAGCCGAGCAGAAGGATCGCCCGATCCCGCAGCCCGCGCAAATCATAGGGCAGGGTGGCAACCATCGCGACGATATCCTCGGCCAGGATCGCTTTCTTCTGCACCGGCGGGCGGCCATGTTTGCGCTTGATCCCCGCCAGCACCGTGGCGACGTGCCGGTTCTTGCGGTCGAGGGTGAATCCCCGCTGCGCGTAGTTCCAAGCGAGACCCGACAGGCGCCGGTCTATGGTGCTGACCGAAAGGGTAGGGGAGCGGCCTGACCCGGACGCAAGATCCGCGAGGTAGAGGCCGATCATCTCCGGCGACGGAGGCAGAGGCTCCGTGCCTTTCATCCGGCACCAGCGCGCGAAGTGCGTCCAATCCTTCGCGTAGGCCTTCAGCGTGTTGTCAGACGCCGCCGCGCGCGCATAGTCGCGGGCCGTGCCGACCAGTCGATCGAGGGTTCCGGACCCGGCCACAAAGGAAGGTAGGCTTAAAGCCTCGCTGTCGGGGCGATCTCTCTCGTTGTCCTCGTTGGACAAAGACCCGTTTGGCCGATCTGAGCTCGATTGTCGGTCTGCCGGAATTTCTGAGACTGCGTTCCATTTGTCTTCAATAGCTTGCCTGTGTCGCATTTCTGAAACCGATTCAGGGTATGTGAGACTGGACGCCGGTTTGAGTCACTATTGGTGAGACTATCCAGCATCCATGCATTGAGTAACTTATGTCCGATAATTTTTCGACTGACAAGGATTGGGAAGAGGCTGGGTACCGCGCCCGGGTGCTCGCTGAGCTGCCGGCCCAGCTCACTCAAGGCAATGTCGACTGGGCCATGCGCCAGTTGAATGTGAGCCGATCGACGCTCTTTCGTCTGGTGAAGCAGTTCCGCGAGGACGGGCGGACCAGCGCACTTCTGCCGGACACTCGGGGGCCCAAACCTGGCATGCGGCCGCTGAACCCGGCGGTGGAAGAGATCGTGACCCATCATTTCAAGGCGTTCTATGCCACCCGCCGCAAACCGACCAAGACCCGATTCTGGCGCGAGGTTGCAGCCGACTGCAAGGCGAAAGGGCTGGCACCTCCTTCAATCAGACGCCTTGGCCGCTGGCTGGATCGGAAGGATCAGGCAAAACTCATGGCCAGGCGGGAGGGGAAGGACAAGGCTGAGCGCCGCTATCTGGCCACGCCTGGGATGCTGGTCGCCAGCGATCTGCTGGATATCGTCCAGATCGACCACACCAAGGCTGACGTGACAGTGGTAGATCCGGTGACGCGACGCCCACTCGGCCGGCCGACGCTGACGGTCGCGATCGACGTGAATACCCGCATGGTTCTCGGGTTTTACCTGTCGCTGGAGCCGCCATCGCTACTGGCCGTCGCACTGTGTTTGACCCATGTGGTTATGGACAAATCGCATTGGCTCACAGCGCGTGGAATCAGCACGGATTGGCCAACGCGGGGCATCCCGAACGCGATTTACGTGGACAATGGCGCGGAGTTCCATGCCCGGGCTTTTCAGCTTGCCTGTTCCGAATACCAGATCGACCTGCAGTACCGCCCGCCCGGTACGCCGCGCTATGGCGGGCATATCGAGCGGCTGATCGGCACCGTGATGGGCGCGGTTCACCTGCTGCCGGGGTCGCATTTTTCGAACATTTTCGATCGCGGCGACCTCGACGCTGAAGCCGAGGCGGTGATGACGCTCGATGAACTGGAAACCTGGCTCGCCTTGGAAATTACCGGCTCCTACCATGCGCGGGTCCATAGCGCGCTGGAAACCACACCTGCAGTGGTCTGGGCCACGCGGGTGGAAGAGGCCCAACTCCGCATGCCCGCCGATCTGAGGCAGTTCCTCGTCGATTTCCTGCCCTCGGAGCAACGTGTCCTGCAGCGTGACGGCCTGCATCTCTTCCACATCCGCTACTGGGCGGACGAGTTGCGCTGGCTGATGGGCCGGGAAAGCCGCAAGTTCACGCTTAAATACGACCCGCGTGATCTTTCGCGCATCTTCGTGCTGACAGAGGGCGGGATCATCGAAGCCCGACCGGCGGATCTGACACGGCCTGCGGTCACGCTCTGGGAGCACCGCGCGGCGCGGCGCGCCTTGCGCGAGGCCGGGCGCCGGTCGGTAGATGAGGAGCTTATTTTCAGGACGATCGAGGCGCAGCGCGACCTCGTCGACAGCGCCGAGCGGCAGACAAAGGCGATACGGCGCCATCAGGCTCGACGGTCGCATCTCGCCCCTCTGCCGATGATCGATGTGACACCGGATATCGCCGCGCCAGAAGCTCTGCCTGCGCCGGAAGGGGAGGGGAGCCCGTTCCTCAGTCATCCTGGCTTCAAGGTCGAGGAGTGGTACGAGGATGATTGAGTTCCCGCATCTCTATCCGGGGGCTGGCGAGATCGCCGCGCTCAGCTTCGAGGAGCGCATTCACCGGATTCGCGCCGACCGCTGGATCTCCTATCCCAGGGCCGAGGCTGCCTTGGAGAAGCTGGAAACGCTGATGTCCTTTCCCGAGCGCGCCCGCATGCCGAACCTGCTCATTGTCGGCGACAGCGGCATGGGCAAGACGATGATCATCGAGAAGTTCACCCGCGATCACGCATCGTGCTTCGACGAGACCAGCGGACGGCTGCATATGCCGGTCGTCGCCGTGCAGATGGTGTCTGGGCCTGATGAATCGCGCTTCTACCGCCGAATTCTGGCTGCAATTGGTGCCCCGGAACCTCCCCGCGCAACGCTTGCTGTCCTTGAAAGCCTGGCACTGCGCCTGCTCACCGAGTTGCGCCCTCATATGCTGGTGATCGACGAGATTCACAGTCTGCAGGCGGGGACGATCCGCGAACAGGCGCGTTTCCTGAACATGCTGCGCTTTCTGGGCAACGAGCTGCGCATCCCGCTGGTCTGTGTTGGTACAGCGCAGGCTCGCAACGCGTTGCGCACCGATGATCAGTTGGTGCGCCGGTTCGAGGCCTTCGCATTGCCGCCTTGGCGGGAAGGCGAGGATCTGAACGGGCTGATGAGCACGCTCACGCGCACCCTGCCGCTTCGGCGCCAAAGCCAGATCGACGAAAAGGCACTCACGCGGATGATTAAGGTGACCGGCGGCATTACCTCGGGCATCTTTTGGATCTTGTCACAATTGGCGATCGCCGCCATCGAAAGCGGCGAAGAACGTATCCTCTCGCGCGATATCCTGGGCGGCGACCGGTTACAGGCTGTCCTGGGAGAGCCGGTGTGACGGGGGGCGGGCGCCTGCCGGTCGTATACTCCCCAGAGACCGACGAGCGGCTGTCCTCCTGGATCGCGCGCATGGCCCCGTTCTACGCCATGACGGTTGCCGAGTTTGTCGCCGAGCTTGGGTTACAAGGGCAGGACGTGTTCGACCTGGAATGGCGGCTTTCAGAAGGGGAGGGGGCCCTGATTGCGGCCCGCACCGGTCTCGCGCTCAAGACCGTGCAAGCCATGACATTCCGGGAGTTCGGGCCACAGGTGCGTATGATGATCGCGCGGAAGAACCGGTCTCCGTGCCCGCATTGTCCCGAAAACCTGCATCGCAAAGCGGATGCGCTGCGGTGGCGATTTCGCTGCCCGGTGCATGGTGTGGAGTTTCGGGACGCCACCGGCGAGACCCTGTCCGACCGGTTCGGAAGCGATCACTTCAAGAAACTTGAAGGGCATGCCGAGGCCGGGGCCACTTACCTCGATGCCTGGGCGCGCGGTGCGGGGCAGCAAGACCTGGAAGCGCTCGAAGTGCTTCAGATTCTGACGGCGCGGCATCGCCGCGCCTCGCCTCCGAACGTCGACGAGCAGCCACGAATGACTCTGAGAGACCGGCGGGACTATCATGATTTTCTGACCACGCCGATCCTCCGGCAGGCGCTGACGGTCATTGTCCCCGAATACGATCAGGTGGCGCCAGTGCTTGCCAAGGCAGTGCGCCCCGGTTTCCACGCCCTGGCGCAGGGCTCGCTGTTGCAGTGTTTCGCGCTGACGGTCGGCGTCGGGCGGATCATTGAGGATCCGGTCCAATGGGTGATCTCAGTCATGCTTGTGAGCGATGCGGAGGGGCAGGGACGGGTCCGGCAGGCAGTTAGGTCATGGCCTCTCTCGTTAAGACGAAGCATCGCGGCCCGGTTCTGGCGCGCTGAGCGCGAGGAGACCGCACGCCAGTCTGCAGAAAAAGCCGCGAGACAGCGCCAGTCTCACAAATACCGCCCCATCCAGTCTCATAAATACCGGTACAGAATCTCATGAACCCCGACTCAGTTTTCAGGGAAGTGCTTGAATCTCATGAATTCCAGTTATTCGACATCGATTTCTCGGTGTTTTCTGACATGTCGCGGAGCATATTCTTCTACGTCCGATAAGGCAAACTTATTGGACATAAAACAAAACAGCAAGGCACGGCGGTTTATGTGCTATTTACTGGCCTAAAGCGCCGCTCTGATGTAGGCTTCAGACATGACTTTTGCCCGGCCGGATCACATCAGAGACCTCGACACGTTACCCCGGATGCCGTTCTGGGTCACCTCCGCACGCGCTGAAACCCTTGAAGATGTTGCGTTTTTGTCGGGGGCCGCCCTGAACCACCTGCATCTTGTGCTGGGACGTGACGAGGTGCCCCAAGCCTTGTTGCGGGATCGGCTCGCGCTGCGTGCGGCCGAGGCTTGCGTGGCGTTTTCGGGCCGCCCGGAGCGGGCAGGGGAGCTGCGCGATGCGGTGCACCTGCTGCGCCCAGGCGATCTTCCCGGACCGGCCGGTGAAACTTATCTTGCCTGGCAGCGCGCGGCGGAGCGGCCGGTGTCGATTGCGTCTCTGGGGCGGGCTTTGCCGACCGTCGAGCCGGGCCAGATCGCGACGTGGCTCGATGCGGGACAGGGGGCGGCGGTGGCCCGTGCCGCAATGGTGTTGGAGGCGGTACTGCGCGAGGAGCCGCGCGCAGACGTAGCAGGACTGATCCTCGCGGATGCGGCCCTCGCTCAGGCCCTCGGTTGGGGTCATCCGGTTCCGCTACTCGCCGCAGGCCTGAAACGCGCCGACCTGCGCAGGCGCGGGGACGACTTGCGGTTCGTCTGTCATCGGGCGCTCATCTCTTCCGCGATCGAGGCCGTGCGGCAGGCCGCCGACCTTGCGCGTCGGGCGGCGCATTTGAAAGCGGTCGCACCCAAACTCCGAGCGAAGGGGGCTGGCGACGCGGTCGAGATGTTCCTGACCCGCGATGCGGTCGCGCCTTCTGCCTTGCCTTTGCCAGATCGCGCGGCGCGGCGGCTTTGCGACAGACTGGTCGATCTCGGCGCGGTGCGCGAGCTGACCGGGCGCGAGACCTTTCGGCTCTACGGGGTGTAGCGATGAGCATGTCCAGCGAAAGTGGGAACCGGTTTCGCGGTTCGGACATGCGACCACCAAAGTCGGCGAAGGATCGCTCTGACCCCGAACTGGATCGCGAGCTGCCCGACCTGCCGCCCGAGCTGCGCTGGCGGGAATGGATGCGCCGGATCGAGGCGGTGCTCTTTGCCTCTGCCTCGCCGGTGCCGCGCGAAGACCTGGCGCGCGTGGTGGGGCAGGGGGCCTCGGTCGACCTGCTGATTGAAGACCTTGCCGCCGATCTTGAGGGGCGGGCGTTTGAGATCGCTCAGGTCGCTGGCGGCTGGATGTTCCGGACGCGACCCGCCTACGCGCCCGCGATCCGCGCCGCGGCGGATGTCGGGGGCCAACTGCTGGACCTGAGTGAATTCGACGTCGCGGTGCTGGCCGCCATCGCCTACCATCAGCCGATCACGCGCGACGGGCTGAAGGACATCTTCGGCAAGGAGATCAGCCGCGACCTGATCGGGCGGCTGCATGCGCAGGGCCTGATCGGGACGGGGCCAAGGTCGCCGAGGCGAGGGGCCCCCTATACCTTCGTCACCACCGAGCAGTTTCTTGTCGCTTTTGGGTTGGAGAGCCTGCGCGATCTTCCCGATCGGGAGCAGCTGGTGGATGCCGGGGTTATCGACGAAGCACCACAAGTCAATTTCGGGTAACGCCCTGCCGATCTCGTTGTGCGATAAAGCTCTGATATGACGTTCTTCTTTCGCCCTTAGCCTCATATATTGCCGGTCTACGTTGCCGATGCCTGACGCAATCTCGGTCGTTCTGTTAATCGTTTCATCTGCAGTGCAACGATTTTTGTGGGGACCCAGAAATACTTACAATTTCAATGTGATACTCGTTTCATGGTTTCGTGATGCGGCCTCATGCCTCCGCTCGTTGACAGAACGGTATAGCAATCACGGGAACTTAAAGAGCGGCCATTAGCACGACCAGAGCGACGACGGGGGGAGTGAAACGAGTCTTGCCGGGGTGGCAAGAACGAGATCGACCGCACTTCCGTTTCGACCCTAGCTCTTCTGAATGAATTGAGCTGTGCTTCTGTCGGAAAGCGCTAGTTACCTGAGTGGGACTGGAACGATTGTCATCTTCGTGCTACATATTCTGTAAATCTGTAGTGCGAAGGTTGCAAATGCCTACTCCACATACTCCTCCAGCGGCCGTGCGCCGCGCCCTGCGTAAGCTCGGCGCGGATATCCACGACGCAAGACGCCGCCGCAAGCTGCCCATGGCAGTCGTCGCGGAGCGTGCGTTCACATCCCGTTCGACCCTGCAAAGGGTCGAAGCCGGCGACACAAATGTCAGCATCGGCATCTATGCTGCTGTACTTCAGGCCCTCGGGCTGCTTGAAGGTCTTGGTCAAGTTGCCGACATAAGCAATGATAGTGTCGGGCAAGCACTGGCGAGTGCCGATCTGCCCAAGCGCGTTCATCTTAAGCGGTCAACGAGGTCGTCCCGCGATGGCTGACTTCGAGGTCCATATCGATCTTCACGGCCGCACGCGCCCGATCGGATTGGCGAGAAGCAACCGCGTTCGAGGCACAGAGACCATCCTTTTCGAGTATGACAGCGCCTGGCTTGAGGACGCTGAGCGCTTCTCACTTGAGCCTGCGCTCTCTCTTACGCGCGGCGCCTTCGCTCCTCCTGCCGGTCTGGCGACATTCGGATCCATCGGCGACTCCGCGCCAGATACTTGGGGCCGCCGCCTCATGCAGCGTGCCGAGCGTCGCTTAGCCGACCGCGAGGGCCGAGCGGTACGCACGCTTGCGGAAAGTGACTACCTGCTTGGGGTCGCAGATGAGACGCGCCTTGGCGCGCTAAGGTTTCGCTGGGTCGGCGAAGAGGCTTTCCAGGCGCCGATCAGGGCCGGTGTGCCAGCCTTGATCGAGCTTGGCCGTCTGCTCCAGATCACCGAGCGGATTCTCCGGGACGAGGAAACTGACGAAGATCTTCAACTGATCTTCGCGCCCGGTTCCTCCCTTGGTGGTGCGCGGCCGAAAGCCTCGGTTGTCGACCAACATGGCCATCTCTCCATCGCCAAGTTTCCCAAGGAGACAGATGACTACAGTATGGAAACCTGGGAGGAGATCGCGCTACGGCTGGCTGGCCAAGCCGGTATCGCCACCCCACAACACGAACTTGTCGAAGTAGCTGGTAAATCGGTAATGCTATCGCGACGCTTCGACCGCGATGGTGCGATCCGCATCCCGTTCCTGTCTGCCATGGCGATGATGGGTGCCAAGGACGGCGAACGTGGCAGCTATCCCGAGATTGTCGACGCACTGGCCCAGCATGGCGCACAGGGAAAGACGGACGCCCACGCACTTTATCGGCGTGTCGTGTTCAATGTTCTGATCTCCAACGTCGACGATCATTTGCGCAATCACGGCTTTCTGTGGCTCGGCAAGGCTGGATGGTCTCTCTCGCCCGCCTACGACCTCAATCCGGTGCCCACGGACCTGAAGGCGCGGGTACTGACGACGAACATCGACCTCGATGAGGGCACCTGCTCGCTCGATCTGCTTGAACGGACTGCGGAGTATTTCGCGCTCACGCTGGCGCAGGCCCGCGCGATCATCAAGGAGGTTGCGACAGTGACTGCGACATGGCGCGAGACCGCAAAGGCTGTCGGCGCACGATCGTCCGAAATTACACGCATGGCCAGCGCCTTCGAGCATGACGATCTCACGCGGGCGCTGGCGCTATGACCAGAACATTCTTGCATAGCTTCGATCCGCCAAGCGCGAGCCCGGTCTCCGGGGCAATCGTCGATCTGGAAGTTTCCGAGATCGAGGATGCCGGTATCCGAGAGGTGCTTCAGACACCGGGCGCGGCCTATGGCGCCTGGTCGATTCTCGATGCGCTCTTGGCCCCGACCGGCTCAGGCACACCGTTCGTTTTCAGGGAGCCGCTCGGTCAAGCACGAGAGGTCAAGGTCGCGCTCTCCGGCCTGTTCGGACGGTTCGTGGCGCGTGCCTACCTCGAGCGCTATTTCAACCTCTCGATCTTCGCCCATCTCGGCAGCCGCCCGATCGACCTCGATCGCCGACTTAAGGTCAAGATCACACGCCTCTCCCGTGGCGACCTGCCTGACTGGATCGCCTGCGCATCCGACCTGTCTTCGCTGACTGTCGCCGAAGCTAAGGGTTGCCACGATGTCGGCGGCCCCGCCAAAGCGCTGGACCGAGCATGGGCGCAAGCACGTCGGATCGACGTCACCGTCCGAGGCCACAAGGTCGGGGTGAAGCGTATCGCGATCGCCACGCGTTGGGGAATGGCAACGGCCGGTCCTGCCGATTCCCGCCTTTCGGTTCGCGACCCCATCGAGGAAGGCGAGTCTCACACCCAGGAGGAGAAGGACGCGCTCTTCATCGGCATGCTTCGCCTCCACATCGCCAATCTTATCAGGCCGCTCGGCCACGCTGAATTGGCGGGCGCGCTTCAGAGCTTAACGCGACAATCATTTCTACGAAGGGTCCAAGGTGAAACTCAGCGTGCTCGCTCGCTGCTTGACGCTTCTCCAGTGCGGGATGTTGAAAAGGCGAGTGTTGCCATGGACGGTCTGATCGGCGGGATCGTCACTCGCGCAGGACCCCTCACCGACACCAACATTGAGCCAACGGATCAAGAAGCACTCTCCCGCCTTAATCTCCGACCCGTGTTTGTCGGGGTCGAACACGAGCTCATTCGCGCCGCAATCGACGCCGAGCCGCAAGCCATTCGCAGCCGTCTCGTCGACAAGACGAGCCCGGACGAATTTGCACGACCGGATCGTGCTGGCGGCTGGATCATTCCACTCGGCCAAGAGCGGCGCATGAAAGGTGGCACCTGAAACAATGATCACGGAAGAAAACCATCATAGAAAACTGCCCGACAGATCTTGCGGGCGTGATCGGGGCGGAAAACATGAACGCGCACGAGACTGATCTCTCGAACGAAGCTGCAGCACTGGCCGATATCCTCAAGTGGTCGGTGGACTTGCCCGCCTGGCAACGCGATGCGCTGAGACGTCTGTGTGGTCAGTCCAAGCTGGAGGCCGCGGATATCACTGCGCTTGTCGCGGTCTGCAAAGGCTCCGACAAAGGCAGTCCGCTCGATGCCACGCACGTCCGGGACCCGGCAGCCAGCCACGCCGTCGTCAGCCTCGGCGCTCTCCACGGCCTTTCGCACGTCAATGCCCTTGCGCCTGGGGAACGGCTCACCTTCGGCAAATCCGGCCTTACCGTCATTTACGGCGATAATGGCGCCGGCAAGTCCGGCTACGCCCGGGTCCTCAAGCAGCTCTGTCGAGCGCGTTCACCGAAGGGCGATGCAATTCTTCCTAACATCTATGCGACCGGCTCGGGCACTCCCGCAGCCAGCGTTGACTTCTATATTGGCGCCCAGAAGCGAAGCGTGTCATGGACCCAGGGTAGTCCGCCGGACGCCATGCTTTCCGCGGTGAGCGTGTTCGACTCGCGGACCGCCAACGTACATGTCGAGAACACCAACGATCTCGCTTACACACCGCTGCCGCTCCGCATCCTCGCTGGGCTGGCCCAGGCCTGCCAGGACGTCAAAGCCAAACTGGGTGCCGAGATAAAGACGCTCCAGGAGCAGACCCCGGCCGTTCTTTCGAAACCCGAATGCAAGCTGGAGACTACTGTCGGCAAGCTGATCTCCGGTCTGTCGGGTAAGACCAAATCAGAAGCTATCGACGAGCTCGCCGGTCTGTCGACCGAGGAAGAAACCCGCCTTCAAACGCTCAACACCGACCTCGCCAGCGACCCGGCGCGCACCGTTCGCCAGCTTCAGGGTCAGGAAGCCAGGATCAAGTCAGCGATCGGGCAGCTCGAACGACTGATCGCCGCCGTGACGGACGAAAGCCGGGTAACGTTACGCGCAGCCCACACGCAACTTTCAACGGCGCGCTCTGCCGCTGCGGCCGCCTCCGCCAACCTGTTCGCCGATGAACCTCTTCCCGACATCGGCTCGGACGTCTGGAAGGCCCTGTGGGAGGCCGCCCGGGATTATTCGCGTGCCTCCGCCTATCCAGATAGCCCGTTCCCTGCAATCGAGATTGGTGCCCGTTGCGTCCTCTGTCAGCAGCCGCTCAGCGGGGAAGCCACGAAGCGGCTCAGCAGTTTCGAGGCTTTCGTGCAGGACGAGAGCAAGCGCCGCGAACAGGAAGCCTCAGACGCATACAACGAACAGCTCGATGACATCTCGGCGCAAGCCATTTCTATGAAGGATCTCATGGCGATTGTTGTGACGATCCGCGATGAAGTCGGCCAGGAGGAAGCTGCGAACGCCCTTCGTCGCGAGACTCTCCAATTGGCGTGGCGGCTCCGTGCCATCCTTAAAACCCACGACCTAGCGGTCCTGCCCGATCTTCCGCCCTCGGGTACCATCTCGCTCGACCCATTGCGCACAGCGCTCAACGGCATCGCCACGCGCATCGAAGGCTTGCAGTCGGAAGCCAGTTCTCCGCAGCGTGCAGCGCTGATTTCCGAGCGCGATGGCCTTGCCGATCGCAAATGGCTCGGCGTAGTGAAGACCGATGTGCTTGCCCAGATTGATCGCCTTGCGGCCATCGAAGCGATCGAGAAAGCTAGCAAGGACACCGCAACTAACAAGATCACTATCCAGAGCGCCCGTATCGCCCAGGCGCTAGTCACCAACCGTTTGCGCGGCAGGTTCGCGATCGAGGTGGACAAACTCGGCGTCGCCGGCCTCGCTATCGAACTCCAGCAGGCCAAGACAACGGCTGGCGTCCCTTTCTTCCAAGTCCGACTGATCAACAAGCCAAGCGAGCCGGTTGGCAAGGTCCTGAGCGAAGGTGAGCATCGCTGTGTCGCGCTTGCCGCCTTTCTCGCGGAGTTGTCGACCATTGATGCACAATCCGCGATCGTGTTCGACGATCCTGTCTCGTCGCTCGATCATTTGCATCGCGACCGGGTGGCGTCCCGGTTGGCCGAGGCTGGTCAGACACGCCAGGTCATCGTCTTCACCCACGACATGGCGTTCCTCCTTCTCCTCGATGAAGCCTGCCGAGCTACCAAAGATCGTGAGGCGACGCCCGTGTCGTACCGCCTCATTAGCCGCGGGACAGAGAACGCAGGCTATTGCCATCAGGATCCGCCGGCCAATGTCATGCCGATCGACAAAGTGATTGACGGAATGAAGACGCATCTTGGTAACGTGAAAATCCATCACGAACGCGGTGACCAGGCCAAATGGCTGCGCGAGGTTACGTCATTTCAGGACCAACTTCGGACAACCTGGGAGCGCGCCGTCGAGGAGGTTGTCGGACCTGTCATCCGTCGCCTATCGCGCAAGGTGGACACAACCGGCCTCATCAAGCTTACCGTCCTCACCGATGCAGATTGTACGTCTATGCGGGAAGCGTTCGGTCGTTGCTCGGCGCTCCTGCACAGTCAACCGGGTGAGATAAATCCACGGCTGCCCGCGCCATCGGTGATCAAGACGGAAATCGACGCATTAGAAAAGTGGATAACCGACATTCGGTCGCGGCAGGAGAAGGCCGCATGATTACAGATCATGTTGCGCAACCTCTAGTCGGGTGCGCTCTCATGGTGGAACAATGCGAACCAGTACATTTCCATGGCTACAATGCGACCTGCGGTGCCGTTCAAACGGCCGCGTTATTAAGCCCCCAAAGTGACAGCAAGCTAAACTTCCAAGTGGATTAACTTCGGCACTGTAGGCTGAATCAAACTCAGATGTAGAAACGGTACGAAGGGTTGGGCGTAGCATTGTCAGACAGCTCACACATAAGCTCGCCGACCCGTTTTGCGAAAAGCAAGGTGATGGGAAGTCTAGTGATACCATCACTTGAATTCCAATTCATCTTGGTAAGCGCTAAGATCTCTTGCGCCCGAGCACGAATATCTGTTTCCCCCATGCTCCCAATCTCAAGAGGAGCTGGGATATGCATGCCCGGAAATTCGTTCCACCATGGAATGTAGCCGCTAGTGAATAAATAGTCATGCTGATCAAGTGAACAAAGCGTCCCCCTCCAAGGTTCTTCTGTGCCCTTTCGGACAACACGAAAAGATGTATTACGCAGCCAAACTAAATCGCAGTTAGCTACGCGTTGATCCGCTATCTTGCGGAACCCGTTTTCTTCTTCAGGCTGATAGTGGCTTGTCTTGTGGACGACCACTCGATCTGGACTCACGCCCGCTCTTTTTTCGTACTCATTAAGTATCTGCTCCATCAAACCGCTGGCTTGATCTTCGTCGAGATACGGTTGCCTGTCCCGCTTCTGGTTGTGATCGATGTTTGCGCCTTTGATCGCGAATGGCTCAATGTCAGTTGAATATGCCTGCGCTACGCTGGCATAAACAAGATGCCCGCCGCGCTTCTTCATGTGGTGAAAAGAAACACCGACAAAGCAAACGTTCTTTGGCAGGTCTGCTGGCCTCCAAGGTATACCTTTAGCTTTGTAGTATATCGAAACTGCAGCATTCCAGGCTCGGGTCGCATGGCTGTGTCCCTGGTCATCGGGACGATCGATTGTCTCCCGCCTGATGATTTGCAAAGGAATCGCCTGATTGTCTGACATAATCCGTGCTTTGAGTGCGCGATAGAAAGTCCTGAAAAGAAGGTCGTCAGCCATAGTCTGGAGCGCACTCGCAGCCTCCAATTCTTCTGGCGTTGGCTGGAAGAGCGCGAGCTGATCGCTTTCTTCTTCTGCTCTCACCATCTCGAGCGCATGTCGTTCTTCGGGGCTAAGTCCTGGATTGGCCACGCGCAGGTCGCCGAGTTCCGGCTTTATGCAAAGGACAATGCAGTCCGGTGCCTCGTCTCCATAAAGACTGGCGATCGCATCGTCGAAAAGCTCGACTAGCTCGCCGAACTTCTGGCCACGATGAGCTTCATTCATAAGCAGCTGGTACTTCGACGAGTCGATAACACGCTTCTGGCGTTCATCGATATCAAACCGGGCATTGAGTGCACTCTTAAGACCCGGCCAGTCCCTATAGCGTTGAGAGTTCTTTTCTTTCGCCGGCATGAACTGCTCGAGTTTTGAGAACCACGCTGTCGCCGCGCTCACATCGTCAGCAAGTCCAACAAAGCCAAGGCGAATAACCTTTTCGCCACGATCGTCCGATGGTCCAGACAAGGGCAAAGCGCGCCGCGGATCTACATCGAGCTCTCCATTGGAGAACTCGAGCAGAGGTTCACGCAGGACGTCGATCTTCAGCTGAACTGTCATCAGTCAGTAATCCTTCTTCGGTCACATCGGCAGTAAAGAAACTTCCCTCCAGTATGAGGTCTTGTACGTGGACATCGCCGATACTTATGATTTGCTGACCTCTCGATAGGAAGCGTCCCCAAAACGCGAAATCGCTTTCGACATTAGTGTTCCTGTCGAACCTTATTCTGCGTGTTGCTCGTTTTGTTCTGAGGTAACCCGGCAGCGGAGATTGACCGTCTTTCTTGGTGAACATGTAAAACGGCTTAATCCTTACGCCCCAACCCTCGCCAAATCGGACGACTTCATAGCCGAAACCTTCGCACTCAAACCAAGGGAGACCGTCATCGCCGCGTCTCTTGACCACATCCCTTCTTATCCCCTTTCTCAACGGGCTGTCGTAGATGATTGTGCGGTTTCTTTGCCCTTTACTCTTGAAGTAAGCGCGCTTTGCTGGAAAACCCTTCTGGGTCTTTTCGATCATTAGGCCATCCTCCTCGAAGGAGCGCAAATAGCCTTCGAAGTGCTTGCGCATTAGCCATGCAATCTTCTTGTGCAGGATTGGATCGTCGTCTGCTGCGGAAAGGGGAATTTCTTCAAGTTCTCCCTCTATCGCATCACCAAAGATGGCGGAGGAAAGAGCGGGGTCTAGGAAAGTCCAAAGCAGATTCGATCTGCTTTCGAAGACAAATGGCCCGGCCTCCGTCAATGCTGCTATTGACTTGAGGTTTGCCCAACCCCCATGAACCCTTAGCTTTGTGATACACTGTGGGATTGCCGAGAAGACCAATGTGTTGAGGGTGTAAGTTCCAGTCGGCCTTCTGTCGATCGATACGGCTGCAGACCCTGCTGACGCACCTGGGCGAAAGAGCTTACCAACGAACCGCTCGGCACCTGGCGGAAACGCAAATAGTGACGATCCACCTGCATCAGTACAAAGACTGAGAGCATCGCTCAGTCCTGTTCCAGCGCGCTCCATCGCACTGATCCCGAAAAAGACATCGCACAGGGATCTGTTCCGCAAGTCGCTGAACTGGGGGACTGGATCAAAAGCGCCGTTCTCATCTGTTGCGAGGCGAACTCTGGACCTGGGCGACATGCTTGCAGGGTTCGTAAATGTTATGCTGTAGTTGTCCTCGACGTTGATTGTGGATGGCTCGCGAGCTTCATAGTCGCGGTGAACTATCATGTTTACGAGCAGCTCAATCAGTGCGCGTTCCGGATAAGCAAGACGAGATACATGCTTTTGTTTTCCTTTGACCTTGATCTCGGGGTTTACATCCTTGGTTTCCAACCAGTTCAACGCTTCGTTATACTGTCTGATAAGGTTGCCTTGAAAGACCGTTCGCTTTTTGTTCGAAATTGTAGCGGTCAAGACAGAATGTGGGAAGAACCGCTCAGGCTGTCTACCGAACAGCAGCACGCAGCCGTTGCTTGGCAGTTCGTTTCCCTCGGGATCTTTGCGTAGTAACCCAATTTCGCGCATCAATGGTTTCAATTCTGCCGATGACACGGGTCCGCGCTCGAGTTTCTCGCAATATCGCCTCAAAGTAGTCAGTGCCAGATCGGCATCTATGTCCGCCCACGTGGCTCCATTGCAAATAAGATCATCGAATTCCGTGTGTTCCTGAGATGTGACTGGTTGAGCAAAGCGTTGAATTCCAGCCAGCTCAAGGTTGAGGTCTCTCATAGCCTCGTCGAACCCGGAAATCTCCAGCTGCTGAAAGTTTCGACCCAGTCGTGCTTTGAGCGCTTCGACGTTGGGATGTAGGGCTTCGCTCCCTCTTGTGCACCAGTAGACACCCTGCCTGAACTTCTGGTTTGTGTCGCCAAGCAACGACTGCATGATCGAGTCTTCGGCACCGCGGTAGCCCATGACGACGAGGGGTGTTGCATCAAGCAACGGGCGAAGATGCTCTAAAAGAGCCGTGTCGAGCGTCTTGGTTTCTTCGATCAGATTACGGTCGGTATATTGTTCGGCCTTGCCGTGTAGCCACACAATCTGTGCTTTGGCAAAAAGGCTGAATTCATTGAAATCACTCTCCCCTCGGTTGACTTCGGCTACATGGCGGATGTGCGGGTGCTTCTGTGCCAATGCTCTGGGCAGACACAGATCGAAATTGGTAGTCATCACCGTGCCTGCCAAACCACGGAGCACCAGATCGGCAAGTGCGTGGTAGCCGATTCCAATGTCTCCTTTGATACTCGTAAGCTCCAGCAGGAGTCTCCTCCGGTAAGCTTCGGGCTGAAGCAGGTGTTCGATAATCAGGGGAAAGTTCTCGGCAAGATTTTCTTCACCTGGCAGAAACCAATCGTGGTTCCTGAGCCAGTTCACCCACTCGGATGGTTTTATTTGATCAACTGGAACCCGACCGCCGAGTTCACGTTCAGCGAATACCTGTTTGGCTAGCCTGCGAACGCTTTCGCCTGCCAAAGGGATGCCTGATGTGAAGGACGCGCCTGCGCCAAGCAGCAGTGTAGGCCGAGCATCGTTCTCTGGGCGAAAGAGTGACGAGAGAATCGTGATGGATGACTTGTGCGACATAGACCAACAATGACTCTATCTTGCGAACAAAACAAGAATTTACACTCGGTGTTGTGGTCGTTTCATCCCGGCGCACACTTTGTTGACAGGCTTAATGCCTTTGTTCGAGGCTGACTGATTACCACCGCAGAAGTCCCGTCTTGTCGATTGTTGGCCCCTCCTGCCCTTTGGTCAGGACCGCGCCCTACTCGGTCGGCTGCACGCAGCCGCCCTCCCCGAGCTGAAACGCCGCCTCTCCCTGCGACGTGCCGCTGGCGGTGCAGTCTCCTCCGGAGACAGCCCGGCCAGCCGTCGCATGGTCGTGACAACGCTTCATCTCGGCCATTCGGTAACGGTCGCTGGGGCGGGCGTGTGACATCAGTGATCACGTACCTCGCGTCTCGGCCGGTGTTGGTCCTCGCTTTGCCGGACATGATGTACGTCCCGGTCACCATGGGTCGCAAACGCTGTTCGACGACAGCCGGATTGCATTGGCCGCAGCTGGCAGAGGGCCGGTAATGGTCGTGATGCGCAAATCGCAGGCTATCGGGCTGCCGTAGAGGGTCCGTTCGAAATCTGGGTGTTCCCGACACGTTGTCGAAGTTTCGACGGTCTCCATGCTGTTCTTCCAGACTGACCACACATCGCGTTGCCACGGAAACCAGCCGTCGCGGCACGTAAGGCAGTGTCAGGGAAAGCTCTGACTCGTCTGGGTTTGGATCGGGGCGAGAGGACAGAGAAGACACCGCACCCCGCCGCATCTTTGTCGGCAGTTCACCCAACTTCCTTCGCGGCCACCGCACTTCTCCCGGTGTCTGAGTTGCATGACATGCTGGTCGCAGCTGTCGTCCCGTCCACAAAGGTTGTCGCCGATCTTTTTCCCCTGCCCCTGCGGGTCATTCCTC
>ENA-OWNT01001527-OWNT01001527.1-seawater-metagenome-genome-assembly--contig:-NODE-1527-length-28648-cov-3.896503_pt1 | contig 28648 bp, 27 predicted proteins | sample MGYA00238136_ERZ651165 | MGnify/ENA primary metagenome ERZ651165 (study PRJEB26861, sample SAMN08777766) | seawater metagenome | isolation source: coastal seawater | place: USA: Florida | collected...
GAACTGGCCCGCGCCGGTTGGCCGCCGAGATGAAAGGAGCGAAGCCCGTAATCTCAAGGCCAACCAAGCGGGCCGACAAAATCGTCGTGCGGTGAGGTCTTCGGTGTCCAGATCATGCGCTTGCGCCCTGGATACCCGTGGACCTCGGCGTGCGACGGTTCAGAAGGCAAGGCCGCGAGAGTCGGCCGCGCAGGCTCGGAACGGGCCGGAGTGAACAGGAATCTGGACCCTGTAGTCCAGATTGGATACCTCCCGCGTCATGAAGCTCTCCACCAGCGAGGAGTACGGTCTGCGCTGCCTCATCCAGGTAGCGCGCCGCGCACCCACCTCCGATGTGCCCCCCGCGTCGATCCGCGACGTGGCGGAAGCGGAGGGCCTGTCGGCCGACTACGCCGCCAAGCTGCTCGCCGCGCTTCGCAAGGCGGGGCTCGTCACCTCCACCCGCGGCGCCGCCGGCGGCTACCGGCTGGCCCGGCCGGCCGACGAGATCACCGCGCGCGAGGCGATGCTCGCCCTCGACGGCCCGTTCTACGGTGCCGCTTTCTGCAGTGGCCACGCCGGGCAGAAGGCCTGCTGTGTGCACAAGAACAACGACTGCACCCTCACGCGGCTGTGGTCGGCGGTGGGCGACGCCCTCGACGAGGTGCTGGGGTCCATCAGCATCGCCGACCTGCTGCCGACGACTCCCCACCGCCAGGAAGCTGCCCATGGATGAGGCCCAGAAGATCGTCGCCGAGCGTGGCGAGTACAAGTACGGGTTCGTCTCCGACATCCAGAGCGACACCCTGCCCCCCGGCCTCGACGAGTCGGTGGTGCGCTTCATCTCGGGCAAGAAGAACGAGCCCGAGTGGCTGCTCCAGTGGCGGCTGAAGGCCTTCGCGGCGTGGCAGAAGATGGAGGAGCCCGACTGGCCCCACGTCGACTACCCACCCCTCGACTACCAGGCGATCTCCTACTGGTCCGCCCCCAAGCGCGACGAAGACAAGCCCCAGTCCCTCGACGAGGTCGACCCGGAGATCCTGGCCACCTTCGAGAAGCTGGGCATCCCCATGGAGGAGCGGGCCGCCCTGGCCGGCGTGGCGGTCGACGTGGTGCTCGACTCGGTGAGCGTGCGCACCACCTTCAAGGACAAGCTGAAGGAGGCCGGCGTCATCTTCATGAGCTTCGGCGAGGCGGTGCACGAGCACCCCGAGCTCGTGAAGAAGTACCTCGGCTCTGTGGTTCCGCCGGGCGACAACTACTTCACCGCGCTGAACTCGGCGGTCTTCTCCGACGGCTCCTTCGTGTTCGTCCCGGCCGGCGTCCGCTGCCCGATGGAGCTGTCCACGTACTTCCGCATCAACGAGGCGAACACGGGGCAGTTCGAGCGCACCCTCATCATCTGCGAGGAGCGCGCGCAGGTGTCCTACCTCGAGGGATGCACGGCTCCCATCCGCAAGGAGTCCCAGCTGCACGCCGCGGTGGTCGAGCTGGTGGCCCTGGAAGACGCCTACATCAAGTACAGCACGGTCCAGAACTGGTACCCGGGCGACAAAGACGGCAACGGCGGCATCTACAACTTCGTCACCAAGCGTGGGAAGTGCGCCGGGGCCCGCTCGCGCATCTCGTGGACCCAAGTAGAGACCGGCTCGGCGGTCACCTGGAAGTACCCCTCCTGCATCCTCCAGGGCGACGACTCGGTGGGCGAGTTCTACTCGGTGGCCCTCACCAACAACCGTCAGCAGGCCGACACCGGCACCAAGATGATCCACATCGGTCGGAACACCACGTCCACCATCATCAGCAAGGGCATCTCGGCGGGCCACGGGCAGCAGTCCTACCGAGGCCTGGTGCAGGTCAACAAGGGGGCGAAGGGCGCCCGCAACTACACGCAGTGCGACTCCCTCCTCATCGGCGACCAGTGTGGCGCCCACACCTTCCCCTACGTCGACGTGCGGAATGGCCAGGCCACGGTGGAGCACGAGGCCTCCACCAGCCGCATCGGCGAAGACCAGCTCTTCTACCTGCGGCAGCGCGGGCTGTCCGAGGAAGACGCGGTCTCCATGATCGTCAACGGCTTCTGCAAGGACGTGTTCAAGGAGCTCCCGATGGAGTTCGCCGTCGAGGCCCGGAAGCTGCTCGAAGTCTCACTCGAAGGCGCCGTCGGGTAGCCCCGGCGCCAGGAGTCCCCACATGCTCGAACTCATCGATCTGCACGCCCGGGTGGGCGACACGCCCATCCTCAAGGGGGTGAACCTCACCATTCCCGCGGGAGAGGTCCACGCCATCATGGGCCCCAACGCGAGCGGCAAGTCCACGCTCTCCAAGGTGATCACCGGTCACCCCGACTACGAGGTCACCAGCGGCGACATCCGCTTCGAGGGGGAGAGCATCCTCGAGCTCGAGGTGGAGGAGCGGGCCCATCGGGGCATCTTCATGAGCTTCCAGCACCCGGTGGAGATCCCGGGGGTGGCCACGAGCGTCTTCCTGAAGGAGAGCGTCAACGCGGTGCGCGAAGCCAACGGCGAGGAGGCCCTCGACGCCGCTGGCTTCCTGCGCGCGGCCCGCAAGAAGATGAAGCTCGTGGAGCTCGACAAGTCCCTGCTCCACCGCTCCCTCAACGAGGGCTTCTCGGGCGGGGAGAAGAAGCGGAACGAGGTCTTCCAGATGGCGATGCTGGAGCCCAAGTTCATGCTCCTCGACGAGCCCGACAGCGGCCTCGACGTCGACGCCCTGCGCATCGTGGCCAGCGGGGTGAACGCCCTGCGCCGCGACGACCGCGCGGTGCTGGTCATCACCCACTACCAGCGGCTGCTCGACTACCTCGTCCCCGACAAGACCCACGTCTTCGTCGACGGTCGCATCGTGAAGACGGGCGACGCCGAGCTGGCCAAGGAGGTCGAAGCCCGCGGCTACCAGTGGGTGCGCGACGAGCTGAAGGCGAGCGCCTGATGGCCCCCTCGCTACGCCACCGCGACCACACCGGGGTCGACCACTACGTCGGCCTGCCGCGCCCTGCGGGCCGTGAGGCAGCCGCCGAGCGACTGCAGTCCTTCGGCTTCCCCGGCCGCCGCGACGAAGACTGGTTCTACACGCCCACCAAGCGCCTCCTCGAGGCGCGGTTCACCCCGGTGGTGGGGAGCCCTGCGGCGGTGTCGGCCGAGCTTCGGTCCGAGCTCCCCGAGGGCGCCCGAGCGGTCTTCGTCGACGGGCTCTTCGATGCCGAGCTGTCCACCGTCGTCGGGCACCTCGCGGGGCGTCTCGACCCCGCGGCACCGCCGGCTGCCCTCCTGGGCGACCCCCTCGGCTTCGACGCGCTCAACGCGGTCCTGTGGCGCGACGGTGTGGAGCTCACCCTGGCCGAGGCCGACCTCCTCCACCTGGTGCACATCAGCACCGGCACCCAGCGCCTCGGGGTCGTGCGGCACCGCATCGTCCTGCCCGAGGGAGCGACCGCCACGGTGATGGAGCACCACCTCGGCGAGGGGGGCGCCTCCCTGGTGGCTTCCGTCACCGAGCTCGACCTCGCGGCCCGCGCCACCCTGCATCATGTGTTGCTGCAGCAGGCCGACGCCGCCAGTCACCACGTGCACACGGTGCGGGTGCGGGTGGGGGCCGGGGCGGCCTACCATGGCAGCTCGGTGCAGGCGCAGGCGCTCCTGGCCCGGCTCAGCTGGCATGTGGAGCTCGCCGGCGAGGGGGCGTTCACCCGCCTGGCCGGCGTGGCACTGGGCGTGGGGCGGTCCCACGTCGACCACCACCTGCTGGTCGATCATGCCGTGCCCGGCTGTACCTCCCGCCAGGATGTCCGTGCGGTGCTCGATGGCCACGCTCGCTCGGTGTTCACGGGCAAGGTCGTGGTGCGCGAGGGAGCCCAGCAGACCGACTCCGAGCAGGCCAACCACAGCCTGCTCCTGTCCGACGACGCGGTCGCCAACACCCGGCCTCAGCTGGAGATCTACGCCGACGACGTCACCTGCGCCCACGGCGCCACGGTGGGCAGCATCGACGACGACTCCCTCTTCTACCTGCGCCAGCGGGGCCTCTCCCCGGCGGCGGCTCGGGGGCTCCTGATGGAAGGCTTCGCCCGTGCGGTCCTCGCCGAGCTTCCCGAGGGCCCGGCCCACGACCTCTCCCACGCGCTGGTGTCGCGGTGGTTGGCGGCGCGATGACGGCGTCCGATTTCCCGATCGACGAGGTCCGGTCGCAGTTTCCGGTGCTTCAGGAACGTCCGGAGCTGGTCTACCTGGACTCGGCCGCCTCGGCCCAGAAGCCCCGCGCGGTGCTCGATGCCATGCGCACCCACGACACCACCCACCATGCCAATGTGCATCGCGGCGTGCACCGGCTCTCTCAGGAGGCCACCGAGGCCTTCGAGCTGGCCCGGCGGCGGGTCCAGCACTTCCTCAACGCCCCCGAGGAGCGCGAGGTCGTGTTCACCCGGGGGACCACCGAGGCCCTGAACCTGGTGGCGCACAGCTGGGGTGGGGCCAACCTCCGCGCCGGCGACCGCATCCTCCTCACGGAGCTCGAGCACCACAGCAACATCGTGCCTTGGCAGCTCGTGGCGGCGCGCACCGGCGCCGAGGTGGTGGCGGCCCGGGTCCACGACGACGGCTCCCTCGACCTCGACGACTGGAAGGCCAAGCTGGCCGACGGCGTCAAGGTGGTCGCCTTCAACCACGTGTCCAACGCCCTGGGCAGCATGCAGCCCGTGCACCAGCTGTGCGCGTGGGCTCGCGACGCGGGGGCGGTGAGCGTCGTCGACGGCGCCCAGGGGGCCGTGCATGCGCCGGTCGACGTGGTGGCGCTGGGCTGCGACTTCTACGCCCTCTCCGGGCACAAGGTGTATGGCCCCACCGGCATCGGCGCGCTGTGGGGGCGAGAGGCTCTCCTCGAGGCCATGCCGCCCTACCAGGGCGGGGGCGAGATGATCGACCAGGTGAGCTTCGAGGCGTCGACCTGGGCGGAGCTCCCGGCGAAGTTCGAGGCCGGCACCCCGGCCATCACCCAGGCGGTGGGGCTGGGCGCTGCCGTGCAGTGGCTCCACGAGCTGGGGCGCGAGCGGGCGGCTGCCTGGGAAGAGCACGTGCTCGCCGTGGGCACCGAGGCCCTCGCCGAGGTCGAAGGGCTGCGGATCCTGGGCACGGCACAGCCCAAGGCCAGCGTGCTCTCCTTCGTGATGGACGGCCTGCATCCCCAGGACATCGGCACCCTGCTCGACGAGCAGGGCATCGCGGTCCGCACCGGGCACCACTGCGCCCAGCCGCTCATGAAGCGCTTCGGCGTGCCGGCCACCACCCGGGCCAGCCTGGGGGTCTACACGACGCCAGCCGAGGTGCTGCGTCTGGCCAAGGCCCTGAAGACGGTGCGTCGCATCCTGGGCTGAGGCCGCTCCATTCGTGTTGCACCAGCTGCACAGGCTGCACGGGCGGATCAGGGCCCGTTGATCACCGGGCCCGGGTAGCTACGGTGCGGCACGCCGAGCACGACCTCGGCGACCGTGTCGCCGTTGTAGGGCTGCGGCACGTACACCGCGTCGGCCAGCCAGCCATCGCTGCCGGTGCCGAACACCACGCCGTGGCCGTAGAAGTTGTTCTGCGCGCCGTTGAGGTCCATCACGGTGCGCACGGTGCCGCTGGGGTCGATGCGGTACATGGCGCGGTTGTTGAACTCGGCGACGTAGATGTTGCCGCAGACGTCGACGGTGAGGCCGTCGTGCCAGCTGCCGGGGGTCTCTGCGAGCAGGGTGGGGGCCGCGATGGGGTCGTGGTTGGCGTCGAGGAGGACCTCCCACACCTTGCCCTGCTCGTAGTTGGTCCCGATGTACATCTTGGTGAAGTCGACGTTGAAGTCGAGCACCTTGGGGCTGATGTTGTTCTGGTCGAGCCAGACTTCCGACGAGCCCGTGCTCGGGTCGACGCGGAAGATGCGGTCCTGGTCGGCCAGGTAGACGCGGTCGTCCGGGCCCACCCGCAGCCCGTACAGCCCGAAGGAGAGGCCGGCGGCGAGCACGGTGGCGCCCCCGGTGGCGGGGTCGACGGCGATGACCGCGCCGTCGGTGCTGCTGGCGGCGACGATGCGCCCATCGGAGAGCATGTCGAGCTGCTGGAGGCTGCCGGTGCCGGGGAGGATGACGCTGGTGTTGCCGTAGGCGTCGGCGCCCAGCAGGTTGCCGTCGCTGCCGGCGATGCGGCCGTCTTGGGTGAAGGCAAGGCCATGGTAGCCCCGTGCGCCCGGCACCCCGCGGGTGGACAGCGGTGGCTGCGGCAGGTTGGCGCAGTCGACCACCGGGAGGGTGCTGGCGGTGTCGGCGGTGCTGCCCGTGGTGCCGGTGAGTGCGGTGTCGCCGGTGCTGCCCGTCATGCTGCCGGTGTCGGTGTCGGCGGTGGGCGTGGGCGTGGTGGACGTGTCGTCCGGTGTCGTCGCGGTGTCCCCGGTGACGCTGGTGGGGGTGGTCAGCGGCCCATCGGGTGGGTCGGGGTCTTCCTCGGCCTTGGGGGTGCAGCCGAGGGCCAGGGTGGCGAGGACGAGCGTGACGACCGGGCGAGTGCTGAGCATGGGCAAGTGTACCCTCCACCTGCTCATGCCCGCTGGGATGCTACGGCGCCACCAGGGCGTAACTTTGGGGCGGAGCACTCGGGCGGGCGCCGCTCTCGAGGCGCCGCAGCAGGGTCACCAGGTCGCCCCCCGGGGCTCCGTCGGCCACGGACCCCACCAGCTGCAGCGGCAGCAGGGCGAGGGCGCGGTCGGGGCTGACCAGGGCGGGGGCATCGAGGCCCGGGCCGTAGGACAGGTGGACCCAGACCCAGCCGGTGAGGTCGGCCACCCGGTCGCCGAGCCACACGCCGACGTGGAACACCAGGTCGTCGTCGCCGCCGCCCATGGTGATGGCCTCGAGCACCTCGGTCAGCGCGTCGAGATCAGGCAGGGAGAAGGCCTCGCGGGCTTCGGCCAGCTCGTCCTTCTCGGCGCGGGTCAGCTTGCGCTCGTCGGCCATGGGGTCCTCCGGCCGCCCGCCTATGCCGATGGCGCGTCGTACGCTCGGGGGGCTGCGTGGGGCGGCGCCGAGGGGTCGGCCACGGGGACGGGGACGGGCACGGTGACCAGGGCGCCGATGCCGTCGTCGTCGTCGAACCGGACGGAGCCGCCGTCGCGCCACTGGCAGAGCGCTGCGCGGGCTCGGTCGCCGGTGCGCTCGATGAGCAGGTGGGTGAAGGCGCGGAAGCCCTCGCCGTGGGGGACCCAGGTGCCGGTGTTGAAGTAGGCACCGTCGCCCCGCACGTCGGCCACGGGGTGGTGGCTGTGGCCCATCACGACGATGGGGACGCGGACGGCCTCGCGGATGCGCGTGGCCACCTGGCGCATGGTGGCGCGGGGATCGGTCGCCTCTCGCTCCACGGCGGCGGCCGCCGCCCAGAGCACCCATGCCGCCAGGCAGAGCGACCAGCTCCAGGGCATCCACGACCACGGCAGGAACAGGGGCAGGAGCCACAGCAGGGGCGTGGCGAAGAGCAGGAGCAGGCGGTCGAGCATCACGGCGCGCACGATGCGGCCCATGTCGGTGACGACGGGCTTCTCCCGCAGGGCGTCGAGGCGGTGGAGGGTCTGCTCGGGGAGGCGGAGCTTCGCGGCGAGGCGGCGGAGCCGCATCTTGGCCCGGGCGCGGCGACGGGCCACCCGCACCGGGCGCTGGGCGATCCAGTGGAGGAGGAGGGTGCGGACCATGTCGCGGTAGCCCCCGAGGATGTCGAGCGCCTTGTCGAGACCTTGGGCCACCCACCAGCTCAGGTACCCGAAGAAGCCCGAGCCCCAGTGGGCGGAGGCATCGGCGGTGAAGTGGTTGGCCACGTAGCGGAGGATGGCGCCGCCGACGTTGGGGTCGATGCGGTGCTCGTCGGTGTCCGGGGCGAGCACGTCGTCGAAGGAGCAGTAGGGGTCGTACTGGTGGCCGTGCTCGATCCAGGCCACGCCCTGCTCCAGGTAGAACCAGGCGTGGAAGGCCACATGGTCGGCGATGCGGGAGGGCGACCGGGCGCCCGGCTCGGCGCTGCGGGGGTCGGCGGCCCAGTGGGCGGCGAGCACGTCGCGGAGGAGGTCTTGGACGGGCTTCCAGTAGAGCTCGGCGTCGTGGTTGCCGATGACGAGCACGATGTCGTGCCCGAGGCCCACGAAGGCCGCGAGCGCCTCGAACACGGCCTCGTGCGCCTCGGCGACCTTGCGCAGCTTGAGCGCGGAGGCCATGGCATGGTCGCCCAGCCCGTAGTGATGGTCGTCTTCGTCGAGGCCTGCGACCCAGTCCACCTCGTCGGGCATGAGGCAGATACCGACCAGGTCGACCGCGTCGCCGTTGATCACGAGTCGCCACGGTCGCCCGCCGCGAGGGCGCTCGGCGTGGTGGCGTAGGAACTCGACCAGGGCGGCCTCGGTGCGGGGGTCGGGTGCACGACCGCGCCCCAACCTCTCACCGAGGTGGAGATCGGAGATCACGAGGAGATTCGGATCCACGCCCATAGTCATAGTGTGACCTCCCGCGGCGTCGTTCGCTACGATCGCCTCCCCCTTCAACCGCCCTCGCCCCGAGCCTGTTCCCTTGCCTGCCCGACCGTCCGTGCCGCTGCCCATCGAAGAGGTTCTCCCCGAGGTGATCGACGCTGCCCGGGAGGGGCCGGTGGTGTTGGTGGCCCCCCCGGGGGCGGGGAAGACCACGCGAGTGCCCCCCGCCCTGGTCGACGAGGGGATCGCGGGGCGTGGCGCTGTGTGGGTCGTGCAGCCGCGGAGGGTCGCCGCGCGCGCCGTGGCCCGTCGCATCGCCTCCGAGCGGGGGAGCGGCCTGGGCGAGGAGGTCGGCTACCACGTGCGCTTCGACAAGAAGGCCGGGTCGGCCTGTCGAATCGTGGCGGTCACCGAGGGCATCCTGCTCCGTCGGCTGCAGGCGGACCCCTTCCTCGAGGGGGTCGGGGCCGTGGTCTTCGACGAGTTCCACGAGCGACGACTCGGGAGTGACCTGGCGCTGGCCCTGTGTCGGGAACTGGTGGAGGAGGTGCGCGACGACCTCGCCCTGGTGGTCATGAGCGCGACGATGGACCCGGAGCCGGTGGCGGCCTGGCTCGGGGCCCGGGTGGTGCACAGCGAGGGGCGCGCCTACCCGGTCACCGTGGAGCGCCTGCCTCGGCACGATGCCGATCACCGGCCCAGCGCCGTCGCCGACCGAGTGGCCTGGGGGGTGCGGCGGGCCCTCGAGCAGCTGGGCGGCGAGGGAGATGTGCTGACCTTCCTGCCCGGCGTCCGCACGATTCAGTGGACGGCGGAGCGCCTGGTGGAGCTGCCGGTGGAGGTGGTGCCGCTGTACGGCGCGCTGTCGGCGGCGGAGCAGGACCGGGCACTCCGGCCGGGCGAGGGGCAGCGGGTGGTCTTGGCGACGAACCTCGCCGAGACCTCCCTCACGGTGCCCGGCGTGCGCGCGGTGGTCGACAGTGGCCTCGCCAAGGTGGTGCATCACGACCCCACCACGGGCCTCGACCGGTTGGTCACGGAGCGCATCTCCTTGGCCAGCGCCGACCAACGCTCGGGTCGGGCCGGTCGCGTGGCGGAGGGCTGGGCACTGCGCCTGTGGACCGAGCGGGAAGAGCGGGCGATGGCCGCCGAGCTGGCCCCCGAGGTGGCCCGGTTGGAGCTGGCGGGCACGGTGCTGCAGGTGCTGGCCTGGGGGCAGCATCCCGACCGCTTCGGCTGGTTTCAGGCGCCTCCGGCACACCATGTGGCCCAAGCCCTCGCGCTGCTGGAGGACCTCGGCGCCGTCGGCCACGGGGCCCTGACCCCTCGCGGGCAGCAGCTCGTGAACCTGCCGCTGCATCCCCGACTCGGCGGTCTGTTGCTACGGGCCCGCATGCTGGGCCATGGCGCGGACGGTGCCTGGCTCGCGGCGATGCTCTCCGAGGGAGAGGGGCGCGGGCGCTCGGTGCCTTCCGAGGGAGCCTCGCCTTCGGATCTCGTCGACCGGCTGGACCACCTGTGGGCCCGTGGCCAGCGGCCGGTTCGGGAGCGGGTGGGGCGGGTGGCCCGTCGTCTCGAAGGGGCCACTCGGTCGGTGCCGACGGTGGAGGAGGTCGGACGCGACGAGGCCTTGGGGCGCGCCGTGCTGGCGGGGTGGCCCGACCGGGTCGCGCGGCGGAGGGAGCCGGGGGGTGAGCGGGCGCGCATGGTGGGCGGCAAGGGGGTGGTACAGCGAGGGTCTGCCGTGCAGGCCGAGCTCTTCGTCGCGGTGGAGGTCCAGCCGGACGGCGCCGATGCCATCGTGCGCCAGGCCTCGGCGGTGGACCGCAGCTGGCTGCCGACGGAGGAGGCCGTGGTGAGCGAGCTCGTCGACGGGCGGGTCTCGGCGCGCTCGGTGGTTCGCTACCGCGATCTGGAGCTCGGCTCCCACCCGGCACCCATCGATCCCGTTGGTGCCGCCGAGGCCTTGGCGGCCTGGGGCCTACGGCACGTGGAGGAGGTGCAGCCTCGGGAGGGGGCGTGGCCGCAGCTGCTGGCCCGGGTGCGGGCCTGCCATCGGTGGGACGAGCGCGTCCCAGCGGTGGGCGACGAGCTTCTGGCCGAGCTGCTGCCGGTGGTGTGTCGAGGCTGTCGCTCGGTGGGGCAGGTCCGGCGAGCCGACTGGGTGGGGGCCCTGCGAGACGTGCTCGGCTGGCCGGTGTGGCAGCGGGTCGAGGCGCTGGCGCCGGTGAGGGTCAGCTTGCCGCGCGGGCGGTCGGCCAAGGTGGACTGGAGCGGCGAGCGCCCGGTGGTGCGGGCCCGTATCCAGGAGTTTCTCGGCATGGCGGACACGCCGAGAGTCGGGGAGGGCCGCGAGCCCGTGCTCCTCCACCTGCTGGCGCCGAACCAGCGGGTGCAGCAGATCACCGACGACCTACGTGGGTTCTGGGCGGGGAGCTACCGCGACGTTCGGAAGGACCTCAGGGGGCGCTACCCCAAGCACGCGTGGCCCGAGGACCCGACCCGCATGTAGGGGTCGGTCCGCCGCGTGGGGCACATCCGGTGGCGGACACATCCTGGCCGCAGGACATCCCCTGTCCGTCGCCGCTGGTCATCCCGCGGCACCCTGGGGCATGGTCATCCACCGCCCTCCGCTCTGCGACCACGCGTTCGATGTTCGGCTCCCTCATCAGCTCGAGGGCGCCTGGTGGTACGCCATCGAGGGAACGACCACCTGGCGTCACGGGCCCTTCCCCACGGATCGTCGTGCCCACGATGACCTGGAGCAGCGCTTCCAGCGGTGGCGGCACCGCGCGCGGGGGCAGGGGGGCTGGGCTTGGCGGAGGGCACAGCACACCTGGGTGGTCACGGTGCCCGTGGGGGTCGTGGTGCCCGGGCGGCCGCTGCGTCGCGCGCCCTGCACCGTGCATGGCGGCGAGCTTCCGGGTACGAACCTCGCCACGGAGGGGCGGTGACGCAGGCTTGGCACGCACTCACCGCGACCGTCGGGGGCGAAGGCGCTCGCTTCCTCTTCGCGGGCTACGGCGTCGCGGCCGCCTTCTTCGCAGGGAAGACCTACGCGAGCGCCCCGGCGGAGTTGCTCACGGCCCCGGGGGCGTGGGTGCTCCACGGGTGGGCACTGTCCGCCCTCGTGGCGGCCATCGTGGGACCCCGGCGTGGTCTCCTCGGGCTCACCGCGCTGCTGGCCATCCGCGCCGTGGTGTCGAACCACCTCGTCGACGAGCCACTGCTCTGGTTTCCCGCTGCCGAGTGGCCGTTGTTCGTCGCCTTGCCCCTGGTGGGCGCCTTGGCGAGAGACGACGACGAGGTGATCGGTGGCTTTCGCATCGCGGCGGTGGCTGCGCTGTTCTTCGCGGGACTCCACAAGATCAACGCCGACTACTTCGATCCGGTCGTCAGCTGCCATCGGCTCTCGGCGCGCCTCTCGACGTGGTGGGCCCTGCCCGAGGTGACCCACGCCTGGGTCACGCCCCATGTGGTCGTTGCGCTCGAGATCGGCACACCGTTGCTGCTCCTCCTCGCGCCTCGCGCGGGCGTGCTGCTGGCGCTGCTCATGCTGTCCCACTTCGTGTCCATCGGAGCGACCGCGCTGTCCACGGTCATCGCGGTGAGCTGCTTGGCCTTCCTCCACGACAGCGATCGACGCGCCCTCGTCTCCGCTTGGCCGCTCGCCCTGGTTCCTGCCGCCGCGGGGGTGGTCGCCAGCGGCCTGCTCTACCAGGGCCCCTGGTCGTGGCCCCAGTACGGTGCCTGTCATGGCCTCTTCGCGGCGATGATCAGCGGCGCGGCATGGAGGCTGTGGGTGGCCGGCCCGGGCGTTCGCACGGGCGTGCGCCTACGTCGCCCCCTCCTCGCGGTGGCTGCTGTCGCCTGGCTCCTCAACGGGCTGGCTCCCTACAGCGGTCTGAAGTTCCAATACAGCTTCGCCATGCTGTCCAACCTGCGCGTGGACGACGACCGCCACAATGCATGGCTGTTCCCGTCGGCCCTCCGCCTGCGCCACGACCCCTACGTGCATGTTCGGTCTGCCACCTACCGTCGCGCTGCCACCGGCCAGCCCCTCAGCGGCGGCTATGTGCAGCCGGATCTGTGGACACCCGGCGCGCTGGTGGAGCAGCTCGACAAGGCCGAGCAGATCGGCGAGGTCCTCTCCCTTCGTGGCACCTGGGGGGGGCGGGAGATCACCGAGGCCGACCTCCGCGGCTTGCCGCCCGCGCCGTTGTTCCAGCACCGCCTGACCCTGGCGGCACCGCAGCAGTGTGTGCACTGATAGACCTGGCATCCACCGTATCGGGGCCGCCCTCCGAGCCATGTGTGCTCTCGGCGTCGCTCAGCCGGTAGGGTGGCTTCTCGCACCGAGGTCTTCTTGCCCGACTACCGCACGCTGAACTCCCAGCTCATCCTGGCCGACTACGAGCGCACCTACCCGCAGATCGTGCGCGGCGAGGGCGTCTACCTCTACGACACCGAGGGCAAGCGCTACATCGACGCGGCCGGCTGTACGGCCGCGGTCACGCACCTGGGCCACGGAGACGAGGCCATCGCGGAGGCGCTCGCGAAGCAGGCGCGCACCTTGGCTGTCCATCCCACCCACCTCTTCCACAGCCCCGTGGTGGAGGAGTACTTCGAGCGCCTGTGCGCCTTCGCGCCCGAGGGATTCACCCGGGCATGGACCATCAGTGGCGGCACCGAGGCGGTAGAGAACAGCCTCAAGCTGGCATTTCAGTACCACCGAGCCAAGGGGCGGACGAGCCGGCGTCGCTTCGTGGGCCGGTGGGACAGCTACCACGGCAACTCCGTCACCGCGCTCGACGTGGGCGGCATGGTGGGGCGCCGCAGCTACTACACCGACCTCATGCCAGTGCAGCACCTGCACCTGTCCTCCTTCCAGCCCTACCGTCGGGCGCCTGGGCAGTCGCTGGAGGCCTACGAGGACGCGAAGGTGCAGGAGTTCGCTGACCTGGTGGGGCAGCACCCCGACGAGATCGCCGCCTTCATCGCCGAGCCGCTGGTGGGCTCCGCGCTGGGCGCTGTGGGCGGGACCGAGCGCTACTTCGCGGGCATCGCCGAGATCTGCCGTGCCCACGACATCCTGATGATCGCCGACGAGGTGATGACCGGCTTCGGGCGCACCGGGCGGCGGTTCGGGTGTGAGCACTACGGCACCCACGCGGACGTGCTGGCCTGCGCCAAGGGAATCAGCGGTGGCTACATCCCCCTCGGTGCCTTGCTGGTTCGCGGCGAGGTCGCTGATGTGCTCAAGTCCAGCGGCGACCCCTTCTTCAGCGGGCAGACCTACGCCTGCATCCCCCTCGCCGCGGCCGTGGGCCTCGCGGTCCTCGACCGGCTCGAGAAGGACCACCTGGTCCAGCGTGCGGCCAACTTCGGTAGCTACCTGAAGCAGCGGCTGGAGACGCTTCTAGAGCACCCGCTGGTCGGGGACGTGCGAGGTGAGGGCCTGTTCCTCGGCGTGGAGTTCGTGGCGGACAAGGAGACCAAGGAGCCACTGCCTGTCGAGCTCCGCTTCAGCAAGCGGGTGGAGGCAGCGTGCCTGGACCAAGGCATGGTGGCCTTGGGTAGTCGGGGGACGGTGGACCATCTGCGCGGCGACCACATGCTCTTCGCCCCGCCGCTCATCCTCTCCTACGACCACGCCGATGCCATCGTGGCGGCTCTGAGCGCTGCGATCGACGAGGCCGCGGAGTCACTCAAGGCAGGATGAGCACCGTGGTGCGCATGTCGGCGGGCAGCGAGGCCCGGAGCTGGTCGAGATCGGGGTCGTCCATGCCCACGCAGCCGAGGGTCCAGTCCGAGCGGCCACCGCCGCCGTGGATGAGGATCTCGCCACCGAGGCGTGTGGTCTGGGCCGGCTTGCGGCCCTGGGCGCTGGCGTCGGCGATGGCCTGGGCCTGCCCTTCGTCGATGAGGCCACGGGCCACCCCCGAGCGGGCGTCGGTGGCGTCGGGGTAGTGCACGGCGATGGCGCCGTAGAACTGGGACCAGGGCTTGTCGGAGGTGCGGTAGAAGCCCTCCGGCGTCTTCCGGTCGCCGCGGCGGGTCTTGGTGCCGACCCAGGCGTCGCCGTCGTCATCCCAGGCCAACCCGCCCCACCAGCAAGCCGGCGCTCCGCCGACCTCGAGCAAGGCGCCCTCGCTGTACCTCGCCACCTGGCGGCTCGCCTTGCGCACCACGATGAGGTCGGTAGCCTCCAGCCGCGGATCGCTCCGGTCGATGGCGGCGGGGAGGGGCACCGCGTCGAGGGTTGCTGGGCAGCGGGGGTTCGGGGGGGAGCGGTCGGGGGGCGGTGCTCCGAGGGCAGCAGCGGCGAGCAGCGCGACGGCGAGGACGGTCATGGCACCTCCTCCTGGTTCGACAGCGCGCGGACCGACGGGGTTCCCGTGCGATGGCCGCCCCACCGATCGCTCGGGTCGAGAAGGAGAGAAGTGCCGGGCCGACGGGCATTGCAAGGGGGATTACGATGAGCCCCACGCTGAGGGTGCGGAGTCGGACACCCCAGGCGCTAGGCTTTCCCCATGCCGGATGCCGCCACGTGCTGGATCTGCGGGTCCGATGCCCGAGAAGCCTACCTCTTCGACGGGGAGGACCTCGGCGAGGTCTCTTCGGCCAGCGTGCGCATCACCGACAGCGCCTATGGGCGCTCGGCACCGTTGGTCCGCTGCTCCCACTGCGGCTTCATCTACGCCTCGCCGCCCCCCTCCGACGACGTGCTCTCCCTCTACGAGGACCTCGAAGACCCAGAGTACGTGGCCGGCGCGAGCTACCGCATCTTCCAGATGCGCCAGCTGCTCGAGCAGGTGTGTGGCCCGCAGCGCCCTGGCACGCTCCTCGACGTCGGGGCGGGCATGGGGTTGCTGGTGGAGGCGGCCCAGGAGCTGGGCATCGAGGCCACGGGCGTGGAGCCGAGTCGCTACCTGGCGCAGCAGGGGCGCGACCGAGGCCTCGACGTGCTCGAGGGCATCCTGCCCCACCCGAGCCTCGGGGGCCGGCAGTTCGACATGGTCACCTGCGCCGACGTCATCGAGCACGTGACCGACCCCGTCGGGCTGCTGAGGCAGCTCGGCACGGTCACCCGGCCTGGTGGCACCATCGTGGTCACCACCCCGGACGTCGAGTCCGTCGCCGCGCGGGCCATGGGCTCCCGCTGGTGGCACTACCGCGTCGCCCACGTCTGCTTCTTCCCCACCTCGGCCATGGAGGAGGCCGTCCAGCGGGCGGGCCTCCGCATCGTTCGCCGTCGCCGCCAGACCTGGTGGTTCGGGCTGCCGTACCTCCTCGCCCGAACGGTCGCGCTGGTCGGACCCCGCCGGATCCGCGACCTCAGGGCACGGGTGGAGGCCCGGCTCGACCGCACGCCGCTGACGCGGGTCACGGTGCCGGTCAACCTGTTCGACTCGTGGGTCTACGAGTGCACACACGCGTGAAGCTCGGCGCCTACCTGGAGATCGCGCGGGTCGATCACTGGTTCAAGAACGTGTTCGCGTTCCCGGGCATCGTGCTCGCCCTGCACACGGATCCGTCGCTGGTGGGGCCCTCCCTGGCGGTGTCCCTCGGCGCCGCGATGCTCGGGCTCTGCCTCACGGCCTCAAGCAACTACGTGATCAACGAGTACCTCGACGCCGAGACCGACCGGAAGCATCCCACGAAGAAGAACCGGCCGGCCGCTCGCGGCGACGTCACGCTCGGCGGCGTGCTGGTGGAGTGGCTGCTCCTGGCCGTGGCGGGCATCGGGCTGGGCTTCTGGGTCGCTCCCGGCGCCGGCTGGACCCTCCTCGTGCTGTGGCTCATGGGCATCGCCTACAACGTGCGCCCGCTCCGTACGAAGGAGCACCCCTACCTGGACGTCACCTCCGAGGCGGTCAACAACCCCCTCCGGCTGCTGCTCGGCTGGTACGCCACCCAGAGCACGCTGATCCCGCCGGCGTCGCTGCTGCTGAGCTACTGGATGCTCGGCTCCTACCTGATGGCGGTGAAGCGCTACGCGGAGCTCCGCAGCATCGGCGACCGGGACCGAGCCGCCGCCTACCGCCGCTCCTTCGCCTGGTACACCGAGGAGCGACTCCTGGTGTCGGCGATGGCCTACGCCAGCGCCTGCGCCCTGTTCGCAGGGATGTTCATCATCCGCTACCGCATCGAGCTGGTGCTGTCCGTGCCCTTCGTCGCGGCCTTCTTCGCGATGTACCTGCGGGTGGGCATGGACGACGACAGCGCCGCCATGAAGCCGGAGCATCTCTACAAGCACCGCCCCCTCTTGGCGCTGTCGGTCGTGACGTTCGTGGTCTGCCTGGCGCTCATGTCGGTGGACTTCGAGTTCCTCGACCCGCTCTTCGCCCCGACCATCCCGGCGGAGTGATGCACCCTTCGGCCCGCGTCGTGGTCGGTGTGCTCGTGGTGCACGCGGTGTGCTTCGCGGTGGGGCCGTGGGCCTTCGTCCAGGTCGGTGGCGGTGCGGTGAACGCCCAGCAGCAGCTGACCGTCGGTGAGCTCGCCTGGTACCCGGCCCTCTATGTGGTGGCATTGCTCCTCGGGGACGCCGGCTGGAAGCTCCCCGGCGACGGTCGGGCCTTCTCGGCCCGGGAGCGGGGGATGTGGACGGCCGTGGCCCTCGTCGCGGTGCTCGTGGCCGGGCTCTTCTCCGGCTGGCATCCCCTGACCGACGACGAGCAGGCCTACTCCCTCCAGGCGCGGCTCCTCTCCCAGGGGCAGTTCGTGGAGCCGCAACCCGCGGTGGCCGTCGTGTCCGAGAACCCCTTCCTGGTGACGCGCGTGACTGACGCCGGGACGGTCTGGACGGGCTGCTACCCCTTCCTGGCCGGAGCGCTGAGTCTGCCCGGCTACCTCGTGGGCTTCGAGGGCCTGCTGTGGATGCTCATCCACCCGTTGCTCGTCTGGAATGGAAGCGTGGCGGCGCGGGAGTGGCTGGGGGAGCGGGCAGACGAGCGCCTGGTGGCGGCCATGTTGGCCCTGTCACCCCAGCTCGCCTTCCTGTGTACGGCCCGGCACACCGGGCTGCTGGCGGCGCTCTTCACCGTCGGGGTCTTCCGCCTGGCGCTCCGGTTTCCGTCGCCGTGGGCGGCCCTGGGCGCGGGCGTGCTCTTCGGGGGCATCGTGCACGCGCGGCCGGTGGAGTCCACCGTCGTGCTGCTGCTCTTCGGCGCGGCATGGCTCTGGCACGTCGACCGGGCGGCCTGGCGGTCGTGGGCCGCCACCCCCCTGTGGGTCGGCCTGGGGGGCGCTGGCCCCCTGGCGCTGTGGTTGGCCATGAACCACGCCGTGACCGGGCACGCCACGGAGCTTCCCTACTCGCTGCTCACCGATGGCTCCGTGTACGGCTTCGGCCAGACGGCCTTCGGCTACCACAGCGTGGGGCTGGGCATGCTCTATGTGGGGCTGGCCTGGGGTCGCGCCGCGGTGTGGGCCTTGGGGCCGGCGGTGCCGCTGATCGCCGTGGTGTCGGTGCTGGAGGCTCGCTCCACCCCGGACGCCTCCGGGCTGCTGCGCACCCGCTGGCCCTGGCTCTTCGCGGCGGGCTTGGTGCACTTCGCCATCTACCTGCCCGCGCCCTTCGGCTCGACCCCGACCGCCGGGCCCGTCTACCAGTCCTGGCTCATCCCCCTGGCCGCCGGCTGGGTTGCCCTGGCGGCGCTCACGCCGGCGGCAGCAGGGCGGCTGCGCACCCTGTGGTGGGCCAACCTCGCCGCCGTGTGGCCCTGGGCGGCCTGGACCGCCTACGCGGTGGGCTCGCTCCAGATGCAGCCCGTCGAGCTGGCCGAGGCGCGGCCCGAGGCGAAGATCACCGTGCTCTACGAGCAGTGGCGGCCCTTCGAGGCCTTCGCCGGCCAGGCGCTGACCCCGCCCATGTCCACCGACGCCATCTGGTACGTACGCGAGAGCCGGCTGGGCGAGGTGCCCGGCGCCCCCGAGCGGGCCCTGTTCCGCCTGGAGTGGTCCACGGACATGCCCCCGGCGGCCCGCCTGGTGCCTGTGGAGCGCTGACCGTCGACCATCGGATTACGAGCCTGCATGCAGCTCGGACTGATCGGTGGCGTCGTAGGGCTCGCCCTCGCCGCGGTGCTCCCCCTGGGGCGTCGCGGGAGGGGGCTCCTGGTCGGTGGGGCGGTGCTCGCCGGGCTGGCCGCTGGGGCCGCGATGGAGGGGGGCCCAGGGGCCTCGGTCGCCGACCCGTCCATCGCCCTGCCCACGCTCCGCACCGACGCCGACGACCCGACCTGGCTCGGCAGCGACGGGTGCGAGACCTGCCACACCGATGCCTACGCCAGCTGGCACGACAGCTACCACCGCACCATGACCCAGCGGGCCGAGGATGGCGTGGTGCTCGCGCCCTGGGAGGGCACCCTCAGCGCCGGGGAGCGGCAGTACCACCTCCTGCGCGACGGCGACCGCTTCCTGGTCGACATGCCGGCTTACGGCACCGCCGGCCGCCAGGCCAGCGAGCGGGTGGTGCGCGAGGTCGTGATGACCACCGGCAGCCACCACATGCAGATCTACTGGGTCGAGGCACCGTGGCTCGACGACGACCCCGCCCTGGCGGGGGAGGCGCTCTACGACGCCCGCTGTGCGCGCTGCCACCAGTGGAGCGGTGAGGCGCCCGAGCCGGTGCAGATGGACGTTCGGCGCGGTGGGGGCGGTGTGGTCGTTCACCGCCGGGAGGCACGGGTGCCGCCGTCGCTCCGGGGGGCAGAGCTCACCCCGGTGGCGGTGGAAGAGGCCGTGGCGGACCCAGGCCACATGGCGCTCCTGGCCGTGCCGCTCACCCCGGTGGAGCAGCGTCAGGTGGTGGACTACACCGCGCGGCTGCAGCTGCTGGGCGCCCTGCACCAGGTTCCCTTCGCCTGGTGGGTGGAGGACGCCCGCTGGGTCCACGAAGACGCCACCTTCCTCCAGCCGCCGCCAGGTCATGGTCCGGTCGAGTCCTACGAGCAGACGTGGAATGGCGGCTGCGACCAGTGCCACGCCGTGGCCCCGGCGCGGGTCCGAGCGGAGGGCCCGAAGACCCTCGGCCGAGCCACCGAGCTGGGCATCGCCTGCGAGGCTTGTCACGGTGCGGGCCGGGCCCACGCCGACCACTTCCGGAGCCCCTTCGCTCGCTATGCGGCGCGGCTCGGGCTCACGGAGGTCGACGACATCGTCAACCCCGCGGAGCTCCCGCCCGACCGGGCGAGCGCCGTCTGCGGGCAGTGTCATGGAGAGCTGGCTCACCTGGCCGACCAGCCCGCTGCGTTCGAGCCCGGCAGCGACCTGGCCGACTGGGCCCACGTGGTGCAGGACATCCATCCCCGCCCCGAGTGGCTGCTCGACGCCCTCGAGGAAGACCCGGACCGCCTCCAGCATGGCTTCTGGCGCGACGGCACTGGCCGTGTGGCCGGGCGCGACATCAACGCCATGTGGGCCAGCGGCTGCGCTGAGAATGGCGACATGAGCTGCCTGTCCTGCCACTCGCTGCATCGCTACGAGTCACCGGACGACATGCTGGCGCCCGGCTACGAGACGGACCGTTCCTGCGTCGAGTGCCACCCCGCGGTCGCCGCCGAGGGGGCCGCGCATCACCACCACGGTGAGGGCAGCGCAGGGGCCAGCTGCGTGAACTGCCACATGCCCCACACCACCCTCGGGCTGCTGAAGGCCATCCGAAGCCATCGGGTCACCAGCCCCAGCGTGGTCGCCACCGTGCAGACCGGCAAGCCCGACGCCTGCACCCTGTGTCACCTGGACCGCTCCCGCAAGGAGCTCGCCGGCGCCATGACCGACTGGTACGGCCAGCCTGCGCTCGAGCAGGTGGTGGTCGGCAGCCACGACCGGTCTGGGGCGGTCGACCTCCTCCTCCGCGGCGACGCAGCTCAGCGGGCCGTCGTGGCGTGGCACCTGGGGTGGGGGCCCGCCCTCGAGGCCAGCGGGAGCGACTGGCAGGCGCCCATGCTGGCGGCCACCCTCGACGACCCCTACGCAGCCGTGCGCTACATCGCGGGCCGGTCCCTACGGCAGCTCCCCGGCTACGAAGGGCTGGCCTACGACTACACGTCGTCGGGCGAGGCCCGCCAGGCGGTGGCCGACGCCGTGATCGGCCGCTGGCCGGGGGCGCGGCCCAACCCTGCGGTGCTGGTCGGCCCGGACGGCCAGATCGATCAGGACACCCTGTCCTGGTTCCAGCTCCTGCGCGACGACCGCCCCGTGGTGGTCAGCGAGTGAAGGCTGCGGCGGTGGCGGCGCCCACGGCCCCGACCATCAGCAGCCCGCCCACCGGCACGAGGAACACGCCCAGGCCTGGGTCGGTGCCGGCGAGGAAGAGGCCCCCGAGGAGGAACCCACCGGGGAGGACCACGGTGGCGGCCGTGAGCAGGCGGGAGGCCCAGCTGCGCACGGGGCCGGCGGCGAGGTGCTGGCCCGTGGCGCCCAGGCCCAGGTGCAGGAGGCCGAGGAGCGTGCCGTGGGCATGGCCGAGGGTGAGCAGCAGCCGACGGTTGGCCACGTCGACGTCGACGTAGCCGGCGACCTTGAATCCGTGGAGGGCCTCGAGGATCAGGCCGAGCACGGTGAACACCAGCACCACGAGCCAGCCGATGCGGACGTGGTGGGCGGCGAAAGAGCGGTCGTCGGTGGGGTCGGGCATGGCGAGGCCTATCCCGGTGTCGTACGCTGCGTCAGCGCGGCCGGGGCGTGGCGCGCGCAGAGGAGGCACCATGCTGCTGTGGGCGACCGTCGCACTCGCTGCGACCCCATTGGACGTGACCCTGACCCCGGAAGAGGTGGCCTCGCTCGATGCCGGCCAGGTGGTCGTCCGCGCCCCCACCTCCGACGGCCTCGTCGTCGGGGCGGTGGACATCCCAGCCACCCGGGAGCAGGTGATGGCCGCCGTGATGGACTTCGACGCCCGTGTGCAGAGCGTCGGGGCCATCTCCGCCATCGATGTCTACGCCCCCGCGACCGACCCCGCCGGGCTGGGCGCCAAGTTCACCCTCTCGGTACTCGGTACAGAGATCATCTACTTTATTCGGTACGACGTCGTCAGCGAGGGCTGCAACTTCGTCCTCGACAAGTCGCAGGAGAACGGCATCGTCGACAGCCACGGCGGCTACTGGACCTACCCGGACGGCGACGAGATCCGGCTGCTCTACTGGAGCAAGACCGACACGGGGCGCTCCATCCCGAGATTCATTCGGAACACCCTGTCGGTTCGGTCCTTCAAGGGCCAGCTCCAGTCGATGCGGGAGCTGGCGCCGAAGAAGTAGGCGGCCTCAGGCCGGCAGCTGGAACATGTCGGGGAAGGCGTCGGCGCCGACCTCGAGCTGCTCCATGTAGTCCAAGAAGCGAGCGACCATCTCGGGGCCTTCGAACAGGGCGCCGTGCTGGGGCGCAATGGTCTGGATGTCGAGGCCGCGCACCATCTTCACCCAGGCGCGCAGGGCGGCGTTGGAAGACATGTAGCGCTTGTGGAAGCCCTCCATGAGGGGCACGTGGGCGTCGAAGTCGGTGACGCTGCGGTAGTCGGCGCCCACGCTGGCGCCCAGGTCGCCCGTGTACAGGATCTTGGAGACCGGGTCGTAGATGTGGTGGTTGCCGCAGGAGTGGAGGTAGTGGGCCGGGATGACGAGGAGGTCCACGCCGCCCAGAGGCAGCCTCATGCCTTCGTCCGGGACGCCCTCGATGCGGCCGTAGACCAGCCGGTCGGAGCCGAAGTGGGGCACGAAGCGGCGCCAGAGCGTGCTGATGTACCCGGTGGCATCCGTGGTCATCAACCACCCGTTCAGGGCGGCGACGATGTCAGGGTCCTGATGCGAACAAAACACGTACTTCAGCTTTGCGCCCTTGTGGGCCTTTGCCGCTGCGGTAAAAACCTTCCGGTAGAGCTTGTTGCCCCCGGGGTCGAGAATCATCGCTTCCTTGCCGTGCACGATGACGTGCTGGTTGCACTGGATTCCTTCGCCCGCGTCGAAATCCTCCAGGAGGATGTTCTTGTGGTCGGCGCCGTCGTGCAGAGTCATTTCGCTCATGGATTCTCCCGGGAACGCCGTGGGAGTTAGCAATTTTGGTGCCAAGGAGCCCGAAGGCGCGGACCCCTCCGGACAACGGTTGCTTGCTGGTTGCATGCTTTGCCGAGAGAGCCGTTCCTGTTGGGTGATTGCACACGGTTTGCGTCGGTGAGGTGTGCCAAGTCGCACACCCTCGTCACGGGCCGTGGTCGCAAATCCGCCGGGTGGCCTTCCCGTAGGGTTGGAATGGCGTTTGCAGGGCTGTCGTCGCAGGGGAGGGACCATGCGCATCCAGGCCGCGCGACGACTGATGACCTTGAAGGTGGTCTACTACGGTCCGGGTCGCTCCGGGAAGACCACCAACCTCCGCCACCTGCACGACACCGTGCCGGAAAGCAATCGCGGAGCGCTGGTCACCCTCGACACCGAGACCGAGCGCACCCTCTACTTCGACTACTTCCCAGCGGTGCTCGGCACCGTGGGCGGCTTCAAGGTGAAGGTGGACTTCTTCACCGTGCCCGGGCAGAGCTTCTACCAGGCCACCCGCCGTGCCGTGCTGGAGGGCGCCGACGCGGTCGTGTTCGTGGCCGACTCGCGGCCCTCCCGCGAGGTGGCCAACCAGGTGAGCCGGGACGACCTGGTGGCGCAGCTCGCCTCCATGGGGCGCTCCCTCGACACCCTTCCCCACGTGTACCAGTGGAACAAGCGCGACGTGCCGGGCGCCATTCCCCTCTCCACGCTGGAGGCCACGCTCAACCCGGAGGGGGCGCCGGCGGTCCCGGCCATCGCCACCAACGGTCGGGGAGTCCGCACCACCCAGTCGCTCCTCCTTCGGCAGCTGCTGTCGACCATCGAGGCCCAGTTCGCCAAGCGGCGTCGGGGCGGCTCGAGGGCCGCGGCGTCGGCCCCTCCCACGTCCACTTCCGCCGGGGCCGTCCGCCCGTCGGCCCTGGAGTCCTGACATGAAGTACAGCGAGTTGGTCGACCGGCTGGCAGCGAAGAGCGGACGCTCGAAGCGTGAGGTGCGGGACGTGCTGTCTGCCCTCGCGTCCGTGGGGGTCGATGCCCTCGCCGCCGGCGAGGAGGTGCCCCTGCGCGGCCTCTGCACCATCGGCAGCCGCTGGCAGGCGGCCCGTCCCGTCCGGAGCATCCAGAGCCGGCGTCGGATGATGCTCGATGGCCGCTTCGTCGTGCGCTATCGCACGTCGTCCAAGGTGCGCGACGCGCTGCTGGGCCGCACCCCGCAGCTGTGGAAGGAGCCCGGGCACCAGGAAGCCTGGCGTATGGCCGAGACCCTCGTGAGCGACCTCGACGTGTACCACGGCTCCTCCGCACCCACCGACATCACGGGGGCCGCGTCGTCCGAGCGGGTGCGCCAGCGCTGCCAGGAGTGCTTCGGCCCCGTGTGGAGCCAGGTGGTGGACTCCTACGACCGCCGGGTCCCGGAGGGGGTGCGCAGCCAGCGCGACTACCTGGCCATGGCGGCCATCCAGCAGTGGGCCGACCAGCCCGTGGTGGAGGCCCTCGATGGCTGATGGCGTCTACGTCGGGAGCGAGGCCCTCGGGCTGTGGGAGCGGACCGAACAGGTCGGCCTCCGCTGGGGTGGGGCCGTCGCGTGCACCCGCGGTGCCGTGCTCGAGCGCGTCGACGGCGTGATGTGGGTCGGCATCCGGCTGCCCGCCGACGTCGACGTGGTGCAGGTCCGCTTCCCCCTCGATGGCGCCTGCCACCTCACCGAGAGCGAGGTCGTGGGCCGCCGGGAAGGCGCGGTCGCCCTGCAGCCGCCGACCGAGCTGCGCCGGATCGAGCGTCGCCGCTTCGCCCGCTCGGGTGGCGACGGTGCCGAGCTGCGCTGGGAAGGCCAGCCGGTGTTCGTGTGCGACCTCTCCGCCAATGGCTTTCGCATCATCCTCGACCGCAAGCAGTTTCCGGACCCCGTGCTGGAGGGGGCTCGGGTCCCCGTGAGCGTGCGACTCCTCGATGGAGTGGCCACCGAGCTCGAGGCCGAAGTGCTGCGGGTGGGCTTCCTCGAGGATGGCTCCCAACAGGTGCGCGCCCAGTTCCGCTGGGGCTCTCCCGAGGGTGCCGCGGTGGACACGCAGGCCCTGTCGGCCTCGGAGCATGCGGCCCTCGTGACCGCGCTGGACGCTTGGTCGGAGCTACCGGGCACATGACACGGGACACCCCGAGGAGAGTGAGATGAGGGTTCAAGCGTCCAGGCGCCTGATCACGTTGAAGGTCGTCTACTACGGGCCAGGCCTGTCGGGGAAGACCACCAACCTGACCGCTCTGCACGACCACATGCGCGAGGAGCAGCGCGGGGCCCTGGTGCAGCTCGACACCGAGACCGAGCGCACCCTGTTCTTCGACTACTTTCCCGTCGTGCTGGGGAAGATCGCAGGTTTCCGCGTGAAGGTCGACTTCTTCACCGTTCCGGGGCAGTCCTTCTACACGGCGACCCGGAAGGCCGTCCTCGAGGGCGCCGATGGCGTGGTCTTCGTGGCCGACTCCAGCGCTCGGCGCGAGCACGCGAACGTGGTGTCGCGCGACGACATGGTCGACGCCCTCGCCGCCATGGGCCGGCGCCTGGAGGACATGCCGCTGGTCTTCCAGTGGAACAAGCGCGACCTGCCCGACGCACTGCCCGTGAAGACCCTCGAGGTGCTCCTCAACCCGACGGGCGCTGACTCTGTCGAGGCCATCGCCAGCACCGGGGAGGGTGTCATCGAGACGCAGCAGCGCGTGCTGAGCCAGGTCGTCGCCTCCATTCAGCGCCAGATGAGGAGGGGGGTCAGTGCCTGAGTTCCTCTCTGGAGACCTCGACCGCGTGTCGATGGCGTCGGTGCTGCAGCTGCTGGAGATGGAAGGCCACCACGGGCGCCTCCGGGTGGGCGAGGGCTTCGTGCAGCTCGGCGACGGCTCCGTGGTCGACGCCAGCTTCGCGGGCCTGACGGGCTCGGACGCCGCCATCGAGGCCCTCGTGCGGGCGCGAGGGGGCTTCGTGGTCGACGACGACGCCAAGGAGGGCGCCGGTCCGGGCGTGGGGGTCCAGTTCCTCGTGCTCGAGAGCTGTCGGCTCCTCGACGACCTCGACCGCTTCGGCACGATGGTGCCGGCGGCGGGGCTGCAGGCCGAGGGGCCCTTGGGAGCGCTGCTCGCGGCCGCCGACGGTGCCCGCACGTTCGCGGCCCTGGCCCATGCCTGCGAGCTGCCGGTGGTCACGGTGCTCCCGGCCTTCGTCGATGCGGTGGAGCAGGGGGTCGTGAAGGGGGGCTACGCCGCCGACCGCGCCGACCTGCAGCTCCTCGAGGTCCGGGCCGCGGTGGACGTGGCGCCGGCCCCCGAGGTCGCGGCAGCCCCGGCCCCGCCCGCTGCCCCGGAAGCGTCGTTCGACGACCTCCTCTTCGACGCCCGGAAGCATGCCCGCGCTCGTCGCTACGACGAGGCGCTTCGGGCCCTCCGCGCTGCCCTGGCGCAGCGGCCCGACAGCCGCATCGCCCAGCAGAACCTCAGGCGGGTGCAAGAGCTGGCCGACACCCGCTGATTCATTCGCACGAACCCGCACGAACCCGCACCTACCGAGAACGAGATCATCACAGGAGAAGGCACATGTCGCGCACCGAACAGATCACGAAGCTCATCAAGTCGCTCTCGAACAACACCCCCGATGTGGAAGGCGCCGCCGTCATCGACAACGACGGCCTGATGATCGCGAGCGCGCTCTCCGCCGACCTCGACGAGGACAGCGTCGGTGCCATGGGCGCCGCCCTCCTCGGCCTGGGCGAGCGCATCTCCGAGGAGCTGGAGCGCGGGGACTTCGAGATGGTGATGATCCGCGGCAGCGCTGGCTTCGTCATCCTCACGCGCTGCGGTCCGGACGCCGTGCTGGCGTGCATGGCCGGCACCCGCGCCAAGCTGGGCCTGATCTTCCTCGACCTGAAGCGGACGGCGAAGGAACTCGCCGCACTCCTGAGCTAGCGCCATGTCTGCTGGCCTCTCCCACACCATCACCGATCTGCTCGGTGCGACAGCGACCGAGGGCTCCTTCCCGGCCGCCTTCGTCTGCACCGACGATGGGCTGGTGATCGCGTCCGCGGGCGACGGCGCGGCGGTCGACATGACCGCTGCGGTCGTGAGCCTGTTCGACGACGTGCTCCTGCGTGCCACCCGAGACCTCCACTTCAGCGAGGTCGACGAGGTGACCCTGGTCGACCCCGTGGCTGGTCGGCTGGTGATCCGGCCCTTGCCCATCGACGGAGGGCCAGTGTTCTTCCTGGTGGTGCAGGTGCCGAAGAAGGCGACCTGGCGACGACACACCAACAACCTTCGTCGTCGGCTGGTGCCCATCCTGCAGCCGCTGGCCCACGGGGAGGTGGAGCTGTGAGCCCTGGCCAGGACCCCCACATCCTCGCATCGGACGAAGACTGGGCGGCCCTCTCGGGCGCGCTCGGCGACTTCGAGTTGGTGCCGGAGCTCACCGACGACGGCTCGGGCCTGAGCGACCTCCTCGCCCCGAGCGACGAGGTGCAGCGCGTGTCCCGGCGAATCGCGGGACAGTACGTGGAGGTTCTGGCCCGGTTCTCGGCCTCGGTCTTCGGGCGGCAGGTCTCGGCCGTCAGCACCGACCAGGTCGTCAGCGCGGTGGACTCCCTGCTTCGACTGGCGCGGGCCTCTCAGGACGACGAACAGGCGGCCCTGCTCGACGAGCTCCTGGCCTTGGTGGAGCCCGCTACCGCCGGTCGGCGCAACAGCCGGGTCCGGCGCCACGCCGTGCGCCAGCTCCGGGACTGGATTCCGCGGTTCTGCGAGACGCTGGAACCAGACGACAGCGATCGCCTTCAGCGGTTGATCACCTGGGACCACGACAGTGCCCCGCTGCTCGCCGAGCTCGCCTCCATCCGGGGCATCGGCCCCAAGCGCCTCGGGCGGCTGTACGCGGCAGGCCTGTTCACCGTCGACTCGGTGGCCGGCTCCGAGGCCGACGACATCGTCGCGGTCACGGGCATTCCGCAGGCCCTGGCGGAGGAGGTGGTGGCCGCCACCCACGCTTACGCCATCGAGGAGCGTGAGCGCTGCGTCGCCGGCCTCCTGGCCCAGTCCCACCGGCTGCAGCGCATCCTCGCCGCGGTCCCCATGGAGGGAGTCGCGGCGGCCACCGCCGACGCGCTACGTGAGGTCGAGCGGACCCTCCGTGCCCTCGAGGAATCCGCGTAGTGATGCCTCGCTCGCCCTTGCTTGCCGCTGGAGAGACGCCCGTGCACGCCGAGTTGCCGTCCTTCGAGGTGACCCGCTCAGACCGCGGTGTCGTCGTGTGGGAGAGCGTCGCGGGCTGGTTGCGGGTGGTCGCGATGGGGCCTGCCCCGGGCACCCGCGAGCTCAGCCGCGCCTTTCGACGCGGCGCCCGGAGCGTCATCCGCGACCAGTTCCACGCGGTGGTCCCCGACGAAGACCCGGCGGGGGAGTGCGAGCGGGTGCTCCGCTCGGTCGACCGCGAGGTCCGGGCGGGCCTGCCGGAGGGCGACACCAGCCGGGCCACCATGGTGGTCGCGGTGATCCATGGGCACCAGGTCTGGGTGGCGCACACCGGCGACGGTGCCGCGTGCCTGATGCGCGACGGGGAGCTCCGCTGGCTGTTGGCCTCTCCGGACGCCACGGATGCTTCCAGCGACGGGGTCGAGCTGCAGCCAGGCGACAGGCTCCTCATGGCGTCCTGCCCTGCGGTGGAGCTCCAGCGGCTGCGCGCGTTCGGGACGCTGCTCCAGAAGGCGCGTCCGGAGGATGCCGCCCAGGAGCTGGGGGCTGCGCTGGCGGTGCAGCGGCAGACGCCGCAGCTCGCGGTGTCCGTGGTCGCGTGGGACGACGCGCCCGCCGCCGCAGAGCCCGAGCTGATGTCCGACGTGCTGGAGGGCGACCTCGTAGAGGGGCTGGCGGGGCTCATCCGCGACATCACCGACGAGTTCGACATCGGCCGCACCCCTCAGTACCCCGACCGCTTCTCCGATGGAGAGCACGGCGGCCACCTGCACGACGACACGGAGCCAGCCGGTTCGTCGCTGACGTACTCCGAGCCCACGCCCGACCCTGTCGACCGGGCCTTCGAGCCCGAGCCCGAACCCGAACCGGAGCCCGAACCGGAGCCCGAGCCCGAACCGGAGCCCGAGCCCGA
>ENA-OWNT01001529-OWNT01001529.1-seawater-metagenome-genome-assembly--contig:-NODE-1529-length-28640-cov-5.253930_pt1 | contig 28640 bp, 19 predicted proteins | sample MGYA00238136_ERZ651165 | MGnify/ENA primary metagenome ERZ651165 (study PRJEB26861, sample SAMN08777766) | seawater metagenome | isolation source: coastal seawater | place: USA: Florida | collected...
CCGTCTGGCGGACCATCCCGGCGGGGCCGGTCGTCGCGGCGGGGGCCGGCTTGTCGACGAGGCCCATCGTCTCGACCGGGGGCGCCACCGCGGCGCGGCCCCCCATCTCGACGCGGACCGCCCTCGCCACGCGGACCGCCGTCTCGACGCGGACCGCCCTCGCCACGCGGTCCTCCGTCTCGGCGGGGGCCTCCTTTGCCCCGGCCGCCGGCCTTTCGCCGTCCGCCACCCTTGGCCTTTGGCTTGCTCGGCTGAGGCACGACCACCTCGACCGCCCGCCGCCGTGGTGCCTCGGCCGCCAGCTCAGTGGCGGTGGGCGGCGGCTCTCCGCGGCGTCCGCGCGCCTTTGGAGTGTGGCCGCGTCGGTGGTCGTCTTCGCCTCCAGAACGGCCCTGGGGAGGCCACTCTCCAAGTCGGCGCATCGCCTCTTCGCGGGCATCTCCAATCTCGTCGAGCACCCGGCCCACATCGGCGATGCGGGTGGACTCCTTGAAGTGTCCGGTGAGCTCGGTTTCAGGGTGCAGGTCGCCGCGCTCGTAGAGGTGCCAGATCTCCTTGCCGTAGCGGGTGCGCAGCAGCTCGGGCGCAAAGCGGCCGAGGAAGGAGCAGATGTTGTCGACGTCGCGGACGAACAGCTTGCGGGCGTTGTTGTTGAAGGTGGGGTCGACCGCCTGGGGGAAGTCGATGATGACCGGCTGGTCGTTGCGCAGCAGCACGTTGAAGTCGGACAGATCGCCGTGCACCACGCCAGCACAGAGCATCTTCACGATTTCCTGCAGCATCGTGCGATGCAGGCGCCGCGCCTCGACCGCCGACAGAGACACATCGATGAGGCGGGGTGCCGGCATTCCCGGCTCGCCTTCGATGAGCTCCATCACGAGCACGCCTTCGTAGAACTCGAAGGGCTCGGGGACCGCCACGCCTGCATCGCGCAGCTTGCGGATGGCGTCGACCTCGGCGCTGCGCCAGGCCTCCTCGACCTCGCGTCGCCCGTATTTGCTGCGCTTGTCCATCGCGCGCTGGCGACGAGAGTTCCGGACCTTGCGGCCCTCGGTGTAGTCGGTGCGGTGCTTGAAGCTGCGCTTGGCGGCCTCCTTGTACACCTTCGCCACCCGGAGCTCGTCGCGGGCCTCGACGAGGTACACCGCGGCTTCCTTGCCGCTCATCAGCGGCCGGACGACTTCATCGATGATGCCCACGTCGAGCAGCGGCAGCAGCCGCGCTGGGATCTTCATCTGGGTCGGCCTCCTCGGTCGAAGCCGGCCGGGCCGGACCAGCAGGGTCCCCGGCGCCTCTCAGGTGCGTGACGTCCACCCCTGAATGGAGCGCCCAGATACCCTCTGTGCGCCTCGGGTGCCGTCCCCCCACGTCCAGATCGTGTCACAACGCTCGGCATCCACCCGCTTGGAGTCCGCCATGCGCATCAGCCGCTGGGGCCGCAGCAGCTACGAGTCCGACGACATCCTCGCCGCCGAAGCCGCCGCCCTGTCCACCATTCCCGGCGTCCGCGTGTGCCCCATGCGCAGCGATGCCGAGGTCCTCACCGTCAACAGCGGCACCCGGGTCGATGCCCGCTTGCTCGACCAGGCGCCGTCCGCCCAGCTCGTGCTCACCACCACCAGTGGCTTCGACCACCTCGACCTCAACGAGATCGCCGCGCGGGGCATCCTGGCCGGCCGCTGTCCGCTCGCTCGCCGGGATGCAGTCGTCGACAGCGCGCTCTGCCTCGTCCTCGAAGGTCTCCGCACGCACGGGCCTCTGTCGACGGCGGCTCGCCAGGGCCACTGGAATCGCGCGGAGCTGCCTCAGCTCGGCATGCGCACACTGCGCGGCGCGGATGTGGGCGTGGTGGGACTCGGCGTCATCGGACTGCAGATGTGCGACGTGCTGCAGGCACTTGGCGCGCAGGTCTGCGCCACCGACCCCCTCGTGCCGCCGCCACCGGGTGTCACCGCCCGCAGTCTTCCCGAGATGGTCCGCCAGTGCGATGCCATCACGCTGCATTGTCGCCTGGAGAAGGGCAGCCGCCACCTCATAGACGCCGATCTGCTGTCCTCCGCCCGAGACCTCGTGCTGGTGAACACGGCCCGCGGCTCCATCGTGCGGGTCGCCGATGCCGTCACCGCTGTGAACGGCGGACAGCTCGCCTTTCTCGGACTCGACGTCTTCCCCACCGAGCCATGGGACCAGCTGCAGGCCAGCACGCACCCCCGCATCACCTACCTGCCCCACGCCGCCGGCTTCCACCGCGACCTCGGCGAGGCGGTGGCCGACGAGCTGGTGGCCGCCGTCTCGGCATTTGCGGAAGGACGCGCACTTCCCCACGCGGTGCGCTGAGCTTCAGCCGTCTAGTTGCTCGAATAGTTGCTCGAACAACAGATCCATCGCCTCGGCGAAGCCCTCGCCGCCGGGGGCCACGGTGATGTGCGTCGGCCAGGCGTCCATCCGGTCGAGAAAGTCGGACACGTTGGCCACACCCACCGAGCGCGGAAAGGCAGCGAACATGGGCGCGTCGTTGGCCGAGTCGCCGAAGTAGAGCCAGCGCGACAGGTCGGGCTCGCCGCCCCAGCGGTCGGCATGGAAGCGCCGAAAGCCCGCCAGCTTGTCGAACTCGCCGAACCATCCGTTCACATGGATGCTGGAGACCTTGCAGGTGGCGCCGGCCGCATCGAACTGCGCAACGATGGCATCGATGGCCGAGCGGGGCAGGGGAGGGACGTCCTCGCAGAAGTCCACCGCCAGATCGAGCGCGCGGAAGGCCTGGTCGCTGGCGAGCGCACAGCCGGGAACAGCGTCGAGAATGGTCGCTGCCAGGGCATCCAGGCGGGTACGGTTGTGCTGGCGGGTGGCGCTGTCCTGCACGAAGCCAAGCTCCAGCTTGCGGTCGCCCATCCAGCACCACAGACCGCCGTTTTCGGCCACAACACCGTCCACCGGCCACATCCGGGCGATCTGGTCGGCCCAACCATACGGACGTCCCGTGACCGGCACCACCCGAAGGCCGCGCGCCTGGGCCTCGGCCAACGCTGCGAAGGCCGCGGGAACGAGGCGACCGTGGTGGGTGAGGGTGTCGTCGATGTCGCAGAGAATGCCGACCAGATCGGCATCCTCATTGAGCTCACCCAAGGTGAGTGAGCGGATGGGCGCCGGGGGAGTGGGCATGCTCAGCCCACGTCCCAGGTCTTTCGCCCGGCCACAGCCTGCGCGAGCGTCTGCTTGTTGGTCTCGGCTGCGTGGTCCATCTGCGCCAGGGCCGCGCCATCGTAGGTCGCGCGCTCGACGCGGAGCAGCACACCCATCGCCACCGGGAAGGGGGGGCGCAGGCCGCACAACAGGCCGGCGAGCACGGGGTTCGTCTCGTCGTGGACCAGCACCTCATCGGCGTTGTCTTCGGTGACCTCGATCACCTCGAGGGTGAGCCGGGGGGTGAGACGCAGGCCCTTTTCGTTGTTCGCTCCGAATAGCAGCGGCTGGCCGTGCTCCACGAACACGCAGCGCTCCTTGCGCTCCTTGCGGCCTGTGATGTCGGCGAAGGCACCATCGTTGAAGATGTTGCAGTTCTGCATGATCTCGACGAAGGACGCGCCCTTGTGGGCATGCGCCTGCTCGAGGATCGACCGCTGTTCCTTCACGAACACATCGACCGTGCGGGCCACGAAGGTGGCGTCGGAGCCGAGGGCCACGCGGCAAGGCTCGAAGGGATGGTCGATGCTGCCAAGGGGGCTCGACTTCGTCTTCTTTCCGGCCTCGGAGGTGGGCGAGTACTGTCCCTTGGTGAGGCCATAGATCCGGTTGTTGAACATCAGGATCTGCAGGTCGACGTTGCGTCGAAGCACATGGATGAGGTGGTTTCCGCCGATCGACAGCGAGTCACCGTCGCCTGTGATGACCCACACCGACAGCTCGGGGTTGGCGAGCTTCACGCCGGTGGCGAGGGCAGGGGCCCGCCCGTGGATCGTGTGGAAGCCGTAGGTGTTCATGTAGTAGGGGAAGCGACTCGAACAGCCGATTCCACTGATGACAGCGAACTTCTCGCGCGGAATACCCAGCTTTGCGAAGGTGGTCTGAACCTGCGACAGGATGCTGTAGTCGCCGCAACCCGGGCACCAGCGAATCGTCTGGTCGGACATGAAGTCCTTCTTCGAGACGCGCGGCAGGGCGGGGTCCTCAGTGATGGGCATGGTGGACTCGCAGCAGATGAGGTGGGGGAGGGGGGGCGGGCTCAGGCCGAGACGGTCTGGATGCGGGCGAGAATCTCGGACACCTTGAAGGGCTTGCCCTGCATCTTGGCGAAAGACACGGCGTCGACGAGGTAGTTGGCCCGCAGCACATGGGCGAGCTGGCCGAGGTTGAGCTCACAGACCAGGATGCGGTCGGCGGCTTCGAGCACGGCACCGAGGTTGGCCGGCATGGGGTTGAGCCAGCGAAGGTGGACGTGACCGCAGCGGATGCCCTGGGCCCGCGCTGCTTCCACGCCGCTGCGCACCGCGCCGTAGGTGCCGCCCCAGGAGACCACCAGAAGGCCGTCGGAGTCGCCCTCCACCACCACGTCGGGAATGTCTGCGCGCATGCGGTTCACCTTCTCGGCGCGCATGCGGCACATGTACTCGTGGTTGGCGGGGTCGTAGGAGACGTTGCCGGTGCCGTCCTCCTTTTCCAGGCCGCCGATGCGGTGCTCCAGGCCCTTTGTGCCCGGGATGGCCCACTCACGGGCGAGAGTCTCGGGGTCGCGGTTGTAGGGAAGGAAGCCCTCGGGATCGGTGCGGATGGGGACCTCGATGGGTGCCATGCTGTCGATGTCGGGCAGCTTCCACGGGGCCGCACCATTGGCGAGATAGCCGTCGGTGAGGACCATCACAGGCATCATGTACTTGAGGGCCATGCGGGTGGCTTCGATGGCGGCGTAGTAGCAATCGCCCGGCGTCTGGGCCGCGAGCACCGGCATGGGGGACTCGCCGTGACGGCCGTAGATGGCGATGTAGAGGTCGCTCTGCTCGGTCTTGGTGGGAAGACCGGTGGATGGGCCGCCGCGTTGGATGTCGACGATGACGAGGGGCAGCTCGGTGATGGTGGCCAGGCCGATGGCTTCGCCCTTGAGCGCGATGCCGGGACCACTCGAGGAGGTGATGGCGATGGCACCGCCGAAGGCCGCGCCCACGGCCGCACACACCGCGGCAATCTCGTCTTCGGCCTGGAAGGTGAACACGCCGAGGTGCTTGTACTGGGACAGGTAGTGCAGCACGTCGCTCGCGGGCGTGATGGGGTAGGCGCCCTGGAAGATGGGACGCTTTGCGAGCTGGCCGGCGGTGACGAAGCCCAGGGCGAGCGCCTCATTGCCGGTGATGTTGCGGTAGGTGCCGGGGGCGAGCCTCGCGGCGGGGACCTCATAGGCGCTGTGGAAGACCTCGACGGTGTCGGCATAGTTGTAGCCGGCCTCGAGCGCCTGGAGGTTGGCCTCCTTGTAGGGCGACTTGAACTTGTGCTCGATCCACGACTTCGTGTGTCCCATGTCGCGGCTGAACAGCCAGTAGGTCATGCCCAGCGCGAAGAAGTTCTTGCAGCGGTCGGACTCCTTGGCGCCGAGCCCGAGGCCCTTGACGGCCGCCTTGGTGAGCTTGCCGAGCTGAACCGGCACCACCTGGAAGGCGTCGAGGGTGCCATCCTCAAGGGGACTCGACTCGAGGTCGGCCTTCTCGAGGTCGCGGTCGGTGAACTTGTCGGTGTTGACGATGATGAGGCCGTTCTTGACGAGGTCGCCCACGTTGGCGACCAGGGCGGCCGGATTCATCGCCACCAGCACTCCGGGCGCATCGCCGGGAGTGTGGATGTCCGACGAGGAGAAGTGGATCTGGAAGCCAGACACGCCAGCCCGGGTGCCAGCCGGGGCCCGAATCTCCGCCGGAAAGTCGGGGAAGGTGGCGAGGTCGTTGCCCTGAAGCGCCGTGGTGTCGGTGAACTGCGTGCCGGTCAGCTGCATGCCGTCGCCGGAGTCTCCAGCGAAGCGGACGACCACGTCGTCGATGGTCTCTACAGGACGATTCATGGGCGGTCTCCTCGGGGGGGCATGCACACCGCGTGGCCTGCAGACAGGGGGCTGTCCGCCATTTTCGGCGCGCGCACGGGAAGACTGGGCCTATAGCACACCGCCACGGCCATGCCCGTCCCGACACGAAAGCGCGAGAACCGCCAACCTGCCATCATCTTCGACAACGAGCCAGAGGCGCTCAGCCCCCACATTTCACCAGATCCACGCACGACTGAGGCAGGACAGCCATCCCACTTCCCCCACACGGCCCATCGGCAAGGCCAGGGGAGGAGGATAGGCGCGCCCCCCGACCTCCCCACGCCTCGCCTGTTCCTGGAGCGCCCCGTGAAGCACCGTCTTCTGCAGTGGCTCGTGTGTCCGACCTGCCGCAGCGCCGACCTGCAGCTCACCGTCGACCGCGAAGAGTCTCGGCCCACCGTCCCAGGAAGCTGGCGCACCGCCGAAGGCACGCTCGATGGGGTCGACGTCAGCGGAAACCGCGCCACGGTGCGCGAGGTCCTCGAAGGCAACCTCCACTGCGATGGCTGTGGCGCCGACTGGCCCATCCGCGGGGGAGTGCCCCGAATGCGGCCTGCCGGCGCGGCCGAAGGACCCGCCACCGCCCACCGCTGGACGACCTTCGACAAAGGGCGCCCGGAGTGGGAAGACAACTTCCTCGACCTCGCAGCGCCGCTCACCCCGCCCGACTTTCTCGGCCAGACGGTGCTCGACGTCGGTTGTGGCTATGGCCGCCATGCCTGGTTCGCCGCCCGATACGGCGCCGAGGTGCTCGCCATCGACTCCTCGCCCGACGCCGTCGCCTCCTGCGTGGCCAACACCCGTCAGAGCGGGCGAGTGCACGTCATCGAGGCCGACATCCACGCACTGCCGGTGCGGGATCGTTCCATGGACATCACCTGGAGCTTCGGCCTGCTCCACCACCTCGAAGACCCCCAGCAGGCCTTCCATGCGCTCGAGTCCACGGTGCGCGACGGCGGGCGCCTGGCCGTCTGGGTCTATGGCCCGCGTCAGGGCCTCACGCTTCACGCCAGCAACGCCCTGCGCGGCGCGACGGCCGGCATGACCCCCGAGCAGCTCTACCGCTTCAGCCGCAACATCGCGCGCGGACTGCGCTTGTTCAGCCACACCCCCTACCGCTGGTTCGGGTCGGTCCCGGTCGCGGGCTCGGTGGTGCGCCATCTGCCGGTGCACGAGCACCACCAGTGGCCATTCGACGTGGTGGTGGCCGACATCTGGGACCGCCTCCGCATTCCCGTCCGGCACTGGTTCCCGCGCGAAAAGCTTGAGGTCATGTTCACGAACGCCGGCTACGTCGACGTCTCGGTGTCCCGTCGCGTGCGCAACTCCGAGACCTTCCGGGCCTCGGGGACCCGCCGCTGAGGACTGCCCGTTTACCCCGCGCGGGCTGCCCTCCACCTCGGTGGTCGAGCGCCATCGCGACCGGGAAACGGAGGACATCGGCCCCTTCCCCGCTTCCTTGACACGCTCTGGCCGGCATGGAATACATGCCCGACCTTTTTTCGGTCCCGGCGAGGCGGACCGGCTCGCGCATGGTCCGGTGATACCCGCACCGCTCCCACCTTGAGGTCGGAGCACAGCGACACCGACCGCGCAAGCCCCTGCCACCGCGACCTGCCCGGCACCTCCAACGCCCGGGCACCTCCCCGTCATCCCCCAGGAACAAGCTGATGAAGAGGACGCTCCCGCTGCTCGCAGCGCTCTTCTTTGCCGCTCCAGCCGCCCACGCCGCAGGTGTGCAGGCGAAGACCATGCGCGAGACGCTGTCCGCCAGGGAGGTCGAACGGGGCCTCCTCATCGGCAAAGGCTGGCTCGAGCTCGGTGTCGGCGCAGACATCAAGAAAGCCACTGGTGAGTGGGGTCCCGACGGCGAAGAGGTCGAGTGGGAAGACGCCACCTGGACCTGGACCACCCAGCGGGTCCACATGCGCTACGGCATCACGAAGCGCAGCGAGCTCTACGGCTCCATCAAGTGGCACTACGCCCGGCTCGAAAACGAGTCCCTCGGCACCGACATCACCGACTTTGGCTTCGGCGACCCCCGCTTCGGCTACAAGTACGAGTGGTTCAAGTCCCTCGCTCCGGTGACCTCCATCGTCACCCACGTCGAGTACAAGGGGCCCGCCGGCAACGAGAGCCCGGGCAACTACATCGGCGGGCCGTCCACCTTCAGCAGCGTCATCATGACCACCGGCACGCCGGACCTCGAGTTCGGGGCCACCGGCAAGCGGCAGTTCGGCCCCGTGGCGCTCACCATCGGCGGCGCCTACGTCCGGCGCTTCTCCAACGTCGTCCAGTACGTCGTGGAGACCGAGTACAACGTGTTCAACGGCCGCATCAAGCCGGGCGACATCAAGCGTCTCGACGGCGAGCTGCTCATCCAGGCGGGCCCCGTTGCCCTCCAGGGCGGCGCGCTGCTCCAGATGCGCGACGTCACGCGCATCGGTCCCACCTCCGAAGGTCTGTTCCAGGGCCGCGACCTCGAAGCCCGCGAAGGCTCCGACGGCTGGTCGCTCGATGCCCGGGCCGGCTTCACCTACAACGTCACCCGTGGCGTGGACATCGTGGCAGGGGCGACCATCCCCCTGCGCGGGGAGGACCTGATGTTCTTCCCCATCGAAGACATCCACCCCACCCGTGGCAACACCTACAGCGGTACTTTCGAGTTCCGGTACTGATTCCCCAGGAAGGCGGCTGATGAAGCGCTCGCTGACGCGGCTCGTGACCGGGGCCACCGCCCTGGGTGCACTCGCCCTGGCTGCAAGCCTCCCCCACGAGGCCCAGGCCACCAAATTCTCCTACGCGGCTCACCACCCCGACCTCGACTGGTACTCCATCGAGACCGAACACTTCGTGGTGCACTACCCGAAGTCGAAGAAGGGGCCGGATGAGGCGCACCACTACCTCCACGGCGAGTATTCGGCGCGGAAGGTGGCGGAGGTGTCGGAGCTGTACTGGGAGCCGATGTGCTCCGAGTTCAACTACTACCTCAAGGAGAAGATCCACATCGTCGTGCTCGAACAGGGCGACGAGCTGAATGGCTTCACCATTCCCGGCTGGGACTGGGTGCAGATCTCGGCCAACCCCGGCGGCAGCTTCTACCGCTCGCGCGGCCGGATGGAGTGGTTCAGCGACGTGCTCGTGCACGAGTTCGCCCACGTCGTCTCGCTGAAGGCCTACCACGCCCACGCGGAAGGCATGTACGGCGTGCTGGTCGGCGGCCTGTACCGCGACGGCATCAACGACATGGACATCGGCGTCAACGTCATCATCACCGATGGCGACTCCGTGTTCTGGACGGAAGGCGGTGCCGAGTTCTGGTCGAACACCACCGGCTGGAACTGGTGGACCGCATCGCGCGACCAGAACATCCGGATGTCCACCCTCCAGGACCGCCTCCTCACCTACGAGGAGTGGCACGACCGGGCGGGCAAGCGCAGCAGCTGGAACGACTCCGAGCGCTACTACCAGGGTGGCTACACCTTCGCGCTCTACCTGCGCCAGCGCTTCGGTTCCGACGTCTACGCCCGCTTCGCCACCGAGTTCTCGAAGAGCTGGCGTCCCGAGTTCGCCTCGGTCATCGAAGACGTCATCGGCATCCCCGCCGAGGAGCTCTACTGGGACTGGCGCAAGTACCTCGAGCAGCGGTACGGCGCGCAGTGGGACCGGGTGAAGGCCCGCGGCGAGGTCGTCGGACGCGAAATGCTCGGCGGCGCCCAGGAATGGGACTTCAAGTCGCCCGCCCAGCGCGACGAGTACGACGCGATGGAGCGGTGGCGCCGGGAAGGCAACCGCGAGGCCTCGGGCCGCTACCAGTGGGAGCCCCGGGTCAGCCCCGATGGGGAGTACTGGGGCATCCTCAACCGCGCGCGCATCTACCTGCACCGCGAAGACGAGGACCAGGCCTACGCATGGAACGGCGTGTCCGGTGCCGACGCCGGCCTGTCCGACGAGAGCAGCCGGATGGCCGTCAACTTCCCTGCGGCCTTCGAGCACGGCTGGGACTTCCTCCCCAATGGTGAAGGCATCGTCGCCACCGTGTCGGAAGACGAGGGGCGTCTCGTCCATCCCATGCACATCGACTGGGAGTTCGACGGCTACGACTGGATGCAGATCATGGTCTACGACCTTCCCACCCGCGAGGAGAAGGAAGGCAACCGCACCTACGAGACCCGGAACAAGAAGAAGTTCCTCGACGCCAAGGGCTACGTGGGCTGGTTCGGCGCGGGCTCCTCGCTCTACGAACCCGACAGCTACCGCCCCGTCCCCAACACCCGTCGCGGCACCGCCCCCGCTGTGAGCCCCGACGGCAAGCGCATCGTCTACCTCGAGTACGCCGACGGCACGATGAACCTCGTGACCATCAACCTCGACGGCACCGACAAGAAGTACCACACCGACTTCGACGACGGCACCTGGTTCCAGAACCCCGACTGGTCGCCCGACGGCAAGCAGATCGTGTTCGCGATGTTCCGCAACTACCAGCAGAACCTCTTCACGATGGACGTCGAGACGAGCGAGATGAAACCGCTCACCTGGGACCAGTGGGAAGAGCTCGACGCCCACTGGGGCCACGACGGCTGGGTCTACTACTCCGCCGAGCCCGACGGCATCTTCAACATCTACCGGGTTCACCCGGAGACCGAAGAGGTGGAGCAGGTCACCAACGTCATCGGTGGTGCGATGACGCCAAGCCTCACGAAGGACGGCAACCTGCTGTTCACCTACTACACGGCCTTCGGCTGGAAGGTGCACGGTCTGCCGAGCGCCGAGTTCATGGGCGCCCCCGCGGGCCACATGTTCCGGACCCCCTCCGAGACCGACATGGAGCTGGTGGAGCAGTCCGTCGCCTACCGCGAGGACCTCTCGCACTGGGCCGAGTCCACCCACAAGTACAAGACCTGGAAGTCGTGGACCGCCCCCTCCGGCGTGCCACTCATCCAGTTCGACAACGACTCGATGTCCAACTTCAACCCGATGTTCGGCGCACAGATGAGCGTGCAGGACTTCGTGCAGGACCACGAGATCGTGTTCATGCCGATGTTCGGCGAGGACACCACCGTCCGCGCGTTCTACACCTGGAACGGCTGGTACCCGCAGTTCACCATCGGTGGCGGCATGTACATGGGCAAGTTCGATGGTGGCCGCCTCATCGACGAGGACAACGACCCCGACACCACCGACGACCAGCAGATCTACGACATCAAGAACAACCAGAAGCAGACGTTCGCCATCGCGAACATCAACTACCCGTTCAACCGGGGCTTCGGAATCTCGCTCTACGGTCGCTACCTCAACTTCGGCTTCCGGGGCACCGCCGATGACGGCTTCCAGACCTACCTCGACAATGTCGAAGGTGGCGTCATGCTCACCAAGTCCACCTACGGCGTGAACACCTGGGGCGGACGACTCGGCGCCAACGCCAACGCCGGTCGCAACATCGACCTGTCCTACGGCCGCGGCCACACCGACGTCGTGTTCGAGCAATACGGCGGTGTCGCCACCGACGACGGTGAGGTCCTCGACCAGTACTCGTTCAACAAGTTCGAGCTGCGCTACGTCGAGAACTTCATGGTGCCCACCTTCGGCCTCGACTTCATGCGCGGGGCGCAGGAGAACGGCCACGCCATCCAGCTCGACACCCAGGTTGGCATCATCGACCGCAACGTCATGGTGTTCGACGAGTTCCGAGCGGGCGGCCAGCACCCCTACTTCTTCGGCTACGGCACCCTGCGGCCCAACACCCAGTTCGCCGGCTACCCCTTCTACAGCCTCAACGGCGAGACGATGGGCATGGTCAACTTGGCCTACCGCTTCCCCATCAACCGCCATGTGCGCCAGAGCTACGGGCCGCTGTTCATCCACGGCATCTTCGCCCAGATTGGCGGCACAGTCGGCAACCTCTGGTCCTACCGGCCGCCCGACGACCCCGAGCTGTACTACCGCGACCAGTTCGGCGACCGCATCGCCCGCAACGCCGAAGACGTCCGACGCGAGATTCCCTTCGTCGACGACGCCTACAAGAACGGCAACTACATGCTCACCGACCTGAGCGCCGAGCTTCGCATCCAGTCCACGATGTTCCACTCGGCTTCCTGGGACAGCTTCGTCCGCGTCGCCTACGGCTTCCAGGAGATCCGTGGCTTCGGCGACGTGAACGGCGACAGTGTCTGGGACACCTCTGAGAACGCCATTGGCGACGAACTTTCCAACGAGACCGAGAAGCCCGGCATCCGACTCTACGTCGGTCTCGGCACCGGCTGGTAGGGGACGTCATGACCACGACCACTGCGATGACCCGCCTCACGGTGCTGGCCCTGCTCGGGCTCAGCATCGCCGGCTGCGGACGCGACGCTGCAAACGAGACCTACAAGACCCCAGGCGTCGGGCTCAACCCCGACCAGATCGGTCCCACGCCGACCGACCAGGGTGGTCTCATCGAGTACCACTACATCGACTTCGCTGGCGCGGCCCTGCCGCTGGGCCTCACTGGCCTCATCAGCTTCGATGCGGTGGGCCCCGAGTCGCTGAGCATGCTGCCGCCCTACGCGATGATCTACGGCACCGGCTTCGTGCTGAGCTCCGACATCCCCCAGATGGACGTCGCTTTCGGCACCTTCGGCAGCCCGCTGGAGACCCCCGGGGCTTGCTACACCAACTACGAGCCCCGCGCCTACCTCAACACCATGGCGGATGTCGGCCAGGCCATCAGCTTCACGGGTGACGGCTTCCAGTACGACCTGCCCCGGCGGCCCGGCATCTACGCCAAGGCCAACCAGCAGAACCTCTTCCCGTACTACACCGGCCTCGCCGCCTACCGCGACGCCCCGCTGGAGGGCCTCGTCGCCCCTGAGAACGGCGGCAGCTTCGCCGGTCTCGAGCGGCGCAACATTCGGCCGGCCAACTGGAAGCACGGCGCGAAGGTGGACATCTCCTTCCCCGGTGGCATCCCCCCCGCCGACGCCAGCGTGTCCTCTGTGCCGATGCCGCTCGCGGCGGCCGGCAGCGACACCTCCCACTACCTCCCAGGCCAGCCCGACGGCGTCATGATGAGCTGGGACGGACCGCTCTACGACGCGGAAGGCAACGAGCTCGGCACTGGTGAGATTCGCCGCTGCCTCACCTTCGCCGACACCGACTTCACGCCCTCCACGCCGGAAGATTGCCTCGAGCGCAACCTTCCCGACGCAGGCATCGGCACCTCCTCCACGGAGATCACCGACGTCGACGGCAACGTGGTGCTCGCCAAGCTCCAAGGCCAGATGTACACCGGCCCCTGGGAGACCAACAGCGGCGTCACCTTCACCTGGCCCGCGGGCACGGTCGGTCCCGACGAGACCATCGTGGTCGGCGTCCGTCTCCTGGGCGAGGTCGACCTCGACAGCGAGTACAAGACCATCGCCCGCATTCCGGTCACCCCCTCCTCCAACCTGGAGGAGCGCTGGGACATGTTCCGGAGCGAGGAGCTGTCGGCCCTCGGCATCTACGGCTACATCGACCCCAGCGTCGAGATGCCCACCGACACGGTCTTCCGGGACAAGCTCGCCTGCGAGCAGGAAGACGAAGGGGACTTCGTGTGGGAGGTGGACCCCACGCTCTACCTCAACCCCGACAACCCCGACGAAGGCTTCATCCACAGCCTGCAGGGCGAGCCCACCTACACCTTGGCTGAGCTCATCTGCAACGTGCCCACCGACAACAACAGCTACACCGTCACGGCGGACATGCTGAAGTTCGCCCTCGAGTACGGCGAGCAGCACAACGCTCAGGGCGCTGTCTTCTACTTCGCCCGCAGCACCGCCAAGGACCTCGTCACCCCGCCGGTCCGCGACCGCTACGGCAACCGCAAGGACATCTCGGCTGTCCGCGTGCTCACCAGCTCGGCCAAGCTCGGCCGCTTCTGGTGGAACCGGTAGGGATGGAGAACCGAACCATGACGCGTCATCTCTCGCATCTCCAGGCCCCCGCTGGCCGCACCCAACGCGCACTTGTCGCGCTGGCCGTGCTGGGCAGCGCCTGCAGCTTCGGCGACACGCTCGAGCCCTACTACGACGGCAGCGCACCCGAGGTCTCCAGCCTCAGCGTGACCGAGGAGCAGGGCAACATCGGCGGCCAGACCACCACCATCAGCGGATCGGGCTTCGGCAGCGACCCCACGATGGTCACCGTGGTCTTCGGCTCGCAGAACGCCACCATCCTCAACGTGAGCGACTCCTCCATCGAAGTCGAGGTCCCCCGTGGCCCGGTCGAAGGTGGCTGGGTCGACGTCACGGTGGGCACCTCGAGCGGCCAGGACCGCGCCGAAGACGTCTACCTCTACGACACCCGCATGGGCGCCGAGACCGACATCTTCGAGAACCAGGTCGCCTACATCGCGGTCACCAACGACTACTTCTCCTGCGGTGGCGGCATCGGCAACGTCTACGTCAACCCCGCCCTTATGGGTGCCTACGGGTGGGACGAGCTGCAGCAGGAAGAGGGTGTGTCGGCCTGGGAGGGTCCCGAAGCCCAGATGTACAGCCCCTGGGAGACCTTCTGCAACGAAGGCCTCACCTTCGGCGGCTACGTCGGCATCGATGGCCGCTCCGAGCTGCTGGAGTTCGCCTATCCCCGGCTCCACACGCTCTACGCCGGCTACCGCAACGGCTTCGGCGGCAACTTCGACCTGTCTCCGGGTGAGTGGAGCGTGCAGGTCCCGTCGCAGGACGTCATCGGGGTCGACCTCGAAGGCTTCTACGACGACCAGCAGTTCGAGGTCGACGACTTCGTGCTCACCAACGTCGACGCCCGCAGCGCGCTGTCCGGCGACGACCGCGAGTGGTGCGCCGACATGTCGGCCCTGGTCGACGTGGAGTGGGACGCCGAAGGCAGCGTCGACGCCGACGGCTGCGAGTACCGCGACTTCTCCACCAACGCGCCCTTCTACAAGGAGCTGGAGGACTGCTCGGAGCCCGCAGGCAAGCTCTACGACGTCAGCGAGATGAAGTTCTGCCAGGCGGACGACTACGAGAACACCCGCTCATACCGCTACGAGGCCGAGTGGCCGATCGGCGACTACTTCTTCAAGGGTGCCGGCAGCGACGGCGACCTCGACATGCTCGCCCCCGTCACCATCCAGCTCGACGTGCCCGAAGCCGGCATCGAAGGCGTGCAGGTGGTGCTTCCCGAGGCTGCGGTATTCCGCGGCGAGATGGGCTGGAACACCGGCGCATTCGGCGCAGGACTCCAGGGTGCGCTCAAGGGTGCCTACGGCCTGTTCGGTTTCGCCGACACCTGTGCCGACAGCAACGACGATGGTGAGAGCACCGCCGACGACATTGCGGCCACCGTGTCCTGGGCGCCCACCAGTGCCGAGATCAGCTCGGGCGCAGGCATCGTGGGCGGCCGCACCTACGTGCGCTTCACCATCACCGCGGCCGGCTTCGGCTGGTACGGCGGCGAAGGTGCGGTGATGAAGGCCACCATCACCGTCGACGACCACTACAACTACGACGAGGAGACCGGAGAGTCCACGCTGGAGATTCCAGCGAGCGTGCTCTACCAGGTGCCCTCGATGCTGCAGGACTTTGGCGGCATCACCAACAACGACCCCGAGGTCGACGCCACCGACGAATGCGGTGCCTACCTTCCCGACGCCGACATCCAGTTCGAGTGGGCCGATCCCGACGTCGTCAACTACGGCTTCGTCATCACCCAGGCCGAGCGCATCACCGAGTACGCCATCGAGGCGGAGGGCCTGAAGGTCGAGGGTGCCACCGCATCGTCCCCCACGCCCACGCTCGCCTTCGCCTACTCCACTGGCGACATCGGCTACACCGTCTTCGGCACTGCCTCCGACGGCACCCCCAGCTGGCTCAACCCGGCCGACGGACAGACCTCGTGTGGGGACTGCTCCGACAATGACGGTGACGGCTGGAACGACGTCGACGACCCCGACTGCATGATCACCGACGTCGATGGCGACGGTGTCGACGATGCCACGGTCGACCAGCTCTCCGAGGACAACGCCCGCTTCGGTCTCACCACCTGCAACGACCTGGTGGACAACGACGACGACGGCCTCATCGACTCCGAAGACGACAACTGCGACCGGGCCACCGACGAGGAGACCGACTGCAGCGACCGCACCGACAACGATGGCGACGGCTGGGAAGACCGCGACGACATCGACTGCCAGGAAGGCGGTGTCGGCTACGAAAACGGCTTCTCCGAGTTCGAGTGCAACGACGACATCGACAACGACGGCGACGGCGCCATCGACACAGAAGAGTCCGAGTGCCGCCGTCCCACCGACCGTGAGACCAACTGCAACGACGAGATCGACAACGACGGTGACTCGCTGGTCGACGGCGACGACCCCGAGTGCGCCGACGAGTTCGACGGTGTGGAAGACGTGCGTGACAGCACCGACACCACCTGCAACGACGGCATCGACAACGACGACGACGGCTGGTTCGACCTCGAAGACCCCGACTGTCCCACCCTGCTGGGCGAAGAAGTGGGCTTCGGCACGGCCGAGTGCAATGACGGCATCGACAACGACCTGCACGGCGACATCGACCGCGACGACCCCACCTGCCAGCGCCTGGGCGCCGAGGGGGATGAGTCGCCCGCCTTCTCTGCCGGTTGTGCCGACAGCTCCGACAACGACAGCGACGGCTACATCGACGGCAACGACCCCGATTGTGAGTACGCGCCCTACAGCCTCGAGCGACTGCCCTTCCACGAGCCCGGCCTCTACCCCGGCGTTCCGGCCTGCTACAACGGCGTCGACGACGACGGAAACGGCGACACCGACGCTGCCGACCCCGACTGTGTGAACTCCGCGGGCGACCCCAGTGGCTTCGTTCAGGCCGAAGATCCGAGTGCTCCGGGCTGCACCAACGGCCTCGATGACGACGACGACGGCTGGACGGACAGCGACGACCCCGACTGCGACGGCGACATCGAGGAGCTGGGCACGGGCAGCACCGACTGCAACGACGGCGTGGACAACGACGGCGATACCCTCGTGGACGCCGACGACCCCGACTGTGCAGACGCACTCGACGTCGAGTCTGACTGATCCCGCCTGTCGGGGGCCGCTGGGCCTCCGACAGATTTCTGCTTGACGCAGAAAGACGCCCCCTATAAAACGCGGGGGCGCTGAGACGGAAGCCGGCCTTCGGTTGGGTTCACTCTCAGAGCATCCCTCTTCAGCGTTATGGACGCCTGAGTCCGAGGGCCTCCGGAATACGGAGGTTTATGGGGCTGTAGCTCAGCTGGTTAGAGCGCACGCCTGATAAGCGTGAGGTCGCGTGTTCAAGTCACGCCAGCCCCACTCCCTCCCCTCGGGGGCGTAGCTCAGTTGGGAGAGCACCTGCTTTGCACGCAGGGGGTCAGGGGTTCGAGTCCCCTCGCCTCCACTCGCTGAAGACACTGACCCCGCCTTGGTTCTGAACCGAGGCGGGGTCTTTGCTTTCAGGGGGAGGGGACCTGGGACCGGCAGGTCGATTGCCGTGGTCACCGCCAGACGGGGTCAGCGCACGCCGTCGTAGACCTGGATGTCGACCGCACGCAGGGCATCCCGCAGATGGGTGTCCACAGTCCTTGCTGTGACCAGCGCGGCGGGCCGGAACAGCTCCAGTGCGCCCAGCGAGGACAGGCCCAAGGCATCGATGTCCAGGGGTCCGTCGCCAGCCACCACCACCACGAGCTCCCGCAGGTTGACAGCCGAGCCCGCGCGACCCATCGCCCGAATCACCGGCGCATACACCGGATTGCCGCCGTGCGTGTCGCGCTGGTCTTCGCAGTGGCCCAACACCGTCCCCCCGACATCCACCACCGCAGCACCACTGGAGACTGCGTTCACCAGGCTCGCAGGATCGAAATCGATCGGCCCCCTCGGGGGGATGCCACCGATGTCGGCCTCCCAGTCCCAGGGGTAGGTGCGCGCGAAACGAGACATCATCGCCACGGCGTCCGGGTTGGTGAGCTCGACGAGCTGCATGCCCGCCAGAGGTCGAAGCAGGTCCTTTCGGCCGCCAAATGACTGGGATTCGGCCACGACAATTCGGCGGAGTCCCAGGCCGTGGAGGTGGATGAGCGAGCGGGTACACATCACGCATGGGCTCAGAGTGGTGGCGAACACCACACGGCTCCAGTCCCAGCTGGAGGTGTCCTGGATGGCGCGAATGGCAGCCGTCTCGCCGTGGTCGGTGGGATAGCCGGCCCCCCCGTCGGCCGGAATCCGTCCGTTGCAGCCGCGGGTCACCTCGGTGAGCGACCCATCCACTTCGAGCTGCACTGCGGCGCCGGCAATCGGAATGCGGTGGGCGTCGAGGGACTGACGGGCCGTGGACAAGGCAAGCCGGGTGGCCAGGCGGCCGGCTTCGGCGAAAGGGCCGAGGGCGTCGAACTCGGTGGACGTCATGCGGACTCACCCGATTGAGATTCACTGGGGCAGGGGCATCACCATCGCACGGCGGAAGTCGCGCTGGGCCCCGCCGGCCCCACCCTGGGCACACACCGCCAGCAGGACCTCACCGGCGCGGTTGTAGCCGACGGCGAGGTCTCGGTTGCCAACCGTTCCGGTGGACAGCCGGCTGGTCGCACCGGAGCGGGCATCCACCCGGGCCACGGGGTCGAAGGCGGTGCTGTCGTCGAGGACCACCACGAGGTGCTGACCGTCGGGGGTCCAGGCTGGGCCTTGCGCATCGGGCACGATGCCTTCCACCAGCTTGCGCACGCCGCCCTGGGGGGTGGCCACCATGAGGTCGACCCGGTCGAGCTCGGCGCCGCTGCCTGGTGCGTATTGGTAGAAAGCGAGGCGGGGCGGGCCGGCGGGTGCCCAGGTGGGGCGAACCTGGGTGGCGGTGTCCGCAGTGAGGCGGCGGGGCTCGCTCTTGGCGCGCACGTTGTCCATGACCCACACGTTGTCGCCCGCGTCGGTGTGCGCCACGAACGCGATGGCGTTGCCATCGGGCGACCAGGCCGCGTCGACCTCGGAGGAGCCGGGAATCGCGGTGAGGCGGGTCGGGGCCCCCGGCTGGGCGAAGTCGAGGAGGTAGAGGTCTCCTTCACCAGTGCGGGCGCTGCTGAACACCAGCAGGCTCTCGTCGACAGGGTTCCAGGCGGGGTCGCCATCGTGACCGGGCGCCGCTGCAAGGGGGTCGCGCACCTGAGAGCTGTAGAGGTCGACCTCGCCGCCGCCTCCCGTGGCGCTCACCACGTAGTGTCCCTTGAAGGACAGGGCGGTGCCCGGTGCCCAGGTGAGTCCGTGCACCACCGTTCTGGCCGCGGAGCCAAACGCAGCCGGGGCACCTGCACCCCCCGGACCCACCGTGACCGACTCCGGCTCACCACCATCCAAGGGGGCCAGCCAGGTCTCGATGCGGCGCTCCTCGTGAAAGTTCAGCGTGTAGGCGAGACGCCCGGCGCCTGGCTCGAAGACGGGAGCCATGCAGTGTCCGCCGCTGCGGCGGGGTGCGGTCCAGGTGGTGGTCGCGGTCGCAGAGGTCGCGAACGCGCCGAGCAGGGCGAGGAGGGTGGGGGCCATCGCGGCTCCGGGGGTGGAAACGTCGCTTCAGCGGTGCAATGACACCGACACGCCGCAGTGGATGCCGTCGACAGACCATTCGGCCGTCGCGAGGGGAGGGGAGCCGGCGACCTGCGCAGCAGTGTCGGCAGCAAGCTCACCGGTGGACCGGCTCATGCCCACAGATGCGCCGATGCCGAGCCACTGGATCTGCCCGAAGCGGCGGTGCTCCAGCCCGAACACAGCACCGGAGCGCCATCCGGGGGAGCGCACTGCGATCAGGTCGACCGGTACGCCACTCTGCCCGCCATCTTCGAACACGCAGGGGCTGCCATCGAGGGGACAGGCCACCGCAAGGCCGGACAGGGCTGCCCGAGAGTAGGAGAGGTCGGCGCGCAGCTCGAGCCCGGCTGGGGTGGACCACACCGCGGACACCAGCGCCCCCAAATCGCCCGCAGCCGGCACCTCCATGCCGTCTTCGCGGGTGCCCGGAAGCTCCAGGCCGCCGGTGATGCCGCCACGCAGCGACCAGGCGGGCTGCCGCACAAGCGGAAGTGTGAGGTCGGACCGAAGGTAGGGGACCACCGGTGGCGGGTTTCCGGTCTCACCGCTCCGAAGGGACACCCCACCCGTGGCCCGGGCCACCGGCGAGGCGAGCGCCGGGCGTGTGCGGCTGGCGCTGAGCACCATCTCCTGGGCCTCGCCGGGCACCACAGTGATGGACTGGCCGTTGATGACATAGGCGCCCGCCGGCAGCGCGAGCCGCACCGGCAGAGCCTGGCGCTCTCGGTGTCGGGCGACCTGGTCGAGCGTGTAGGCCTTGAGCTCGGCGGACGAAAACAGGCGGGGCGGGTCGATGCGGAGGGTGGTCGTGGCGGCGTCGCCCTCCGTGTAGACCGTGAGGTAGCCGAAGGAACGGTCGAGCTCGCGCAGCAGGGCCCGCGCTTGTTCCGTGGCCGCCCCGCTCTTGTGAAGGTCGATGGCGGCGGCGGCCAGGCAGCGCGCACCCACGATGTCGCCCTGGAGCCGCGCGAGCCGGGCGGACAGCGCCCATGCGACCGGGTCTGAACGCCCCGCCTCGGAGGACCGGGCCATGGCGGCTTCGCGGGTGGCATCCACCAGCCAGCCCTTGCGCTCGAAGTGCTTCGCCTGGCGGATGTGGGTCTGGAAGTCTCGCTCGGCCGGCACGGTGGGCACCAGTTCCGCGCAGGCCTGCGTGGCCTGGGCCGACGCGAGCTGGGCGCTCAGAAACACCAGCAGGAGGGACATCATCGCGACTCGACAGGGACGGGACAGGCGACGCGGTGGCGGGTGGATTCCGTGGCGTCACCGATGACGGGCTGTAGCCGCTGGACCTGTCTACCGCACGAATCCCGTGTCCACGGACACTGGCCCGCGATGGGACAGCCTTCGCCCAGACGCGCTTGCAACAGAGGGACCTCGCCGTCGAGCAACCCGGAGGCCTGCAGCAACGCCCGGGTGTAGGGGTGGTGCGCCACCTTGCCCAGGGCGATGCTGTCGCAGGTCTCCACCACCCGGCCGCCGAGCATCACCACCACGCGGTCGCACACAGCCTGCACCAGCCCGAGATCATGGGTGATGAGCAGCAGGCCCGCCTCGTCGCCTCTGCCCTCCAGCAAGGCGTTCGCGAGGTCCAACCGCCGCGCGGCGTCGACCCCGGCACAGGGCTCGTCGGCCACCAACAGGCGCGGGGAGGCCAGCAACACGCGCGCCACGCCCAGCCGACGACGCTCCCCACCCGACAGCCGGCCCGCCCGCACGTCTGCACGGTGGTCGAGACCCACGCGCACCAGCCAGGCATCTACATCCGCCGCGCGCCGGCCGTGTACCGCAGCGGACTCCAGGAGGAGGCGACGGGGTGTCCACCGGGGATCCACATGGGCGTCCACGTTCTGGTAGACGAGCTGCACGTCGCCCGCCGACGGTCCTCGACCGACCGACACCGGGCGTGCAAGCACCTCCACCGAACCGGCGTGGAAGGGAGTCAGGCCGAGCGCCACACGCGCCAAGGTGGACTTGCCACAGCCGCTTTCTCCCACCAGTCCCACAGACTCCCCCGCGCCCACGGTCAGGTCGACCTCCACCAGGGCATCGGTGGTCTGCCGCGACCACAAGCCGGAGCTAAAGCGCACCGAGACACCCGACATCTGGAGCAGTGGGCTCATCGCAGGCCACGCTCGGGAAGCTCGGCGCCCGCCCCGGTCCAGGCCAGCCGCCCAGCCTCCACCACAAGCGCCCGATCGGCGAAACGGCGCACCAGGTCAAGTTCGTGGGTGATCCAGAGCACGCCACGTCCACCGTCACCAAGAGCCCGCAGAGTCTGGACAAGCCGCGCCTGCACCGGCTTGTCCAGCCCGGTGGTGGGCTCATCGGCCACCAGGAAGGGCGCCCCGGTGGCGAGGCCGAGGGCGACCTGGGCCCGGCGCGCCATCCCACCCGACAAGGTGTGCGGGAAGCGGTCGAGGATGCTGGCGGGTTGCGGGAAGCCGGCCCGGCGGAGCGCCCCTTCGATGTCGGCGGGTGCGTGGGCGTGGCCGTGGTGGCGCAGGGCGTCTCGAAGCTGGCGGCCGATGGTGTAGACGGGCGCGAGGGCGGCCCGGGCGTCCTGGGGAATCCATCCCACGGTGCGGCCGCGCAGACTGGCCAGCGCACTGTGTCGACCGGCGCCATGTGCCGTCAAGACGACCACCGGACGGCCGTCCTCCAGCACCTTGACCTCACCCGCCACGACCCCGGGCTCGAAGGGAAGCAGCCCCACGATGGCGCGTCCGATGAGCGACTTGCCGGCCCCGCTCGCCCCCACGAGGGCCACCAGCTCCCCAGGCTCCACCGCAAAGGACACGGCGTCCACCAGCACGCGTGACGGGGCCTCGATGCGGAGCCCGTCCACCTCCAGCCGACGACCACTCACGCCGCCTCCTGCGCATCTTGGCGGGCCAGCACCCCGTCGAGGTGGAACAGCGCAGCGAGCAGCAGCCAGAGCGCGATGGCCGGGGCCAGCCTTGAGACGAGGTGGAGGCGACCGTCCACAAGACCGCTCGCAACCATGTTGCCGAAGCTCGGCAGGGGCTCCTGCACGCCAAGCTCGCCCAGGTAGGCGAGGGTGGTCTCCACCACGACGAAGAAGGCTGCGGCCCGCATGCCGAGGCGGGCCAACAGCAGCCGACAGCCAGTCCACAGCAGGTGCTCGCCCAAGACCCGGGGCACGCCCACGCCGTGCACGAGACTGGCCTCCACGAAGTCGGTGCGCCGCATGGCACCCAGCCGAGCCCCGACCTCCGCGGCGGTCTGGGGGACGAAGGCCAGGCCGCAGCCGAGCGCGAGCACGCCAGGGGTGGGGGCGAAGATGGTGGCCAGCAGCAGCACCAACACGAAGCGAGGGGCCGCCCCGGGAAGCCCGGCCACCGCACCCGAGGCCCGCTCGACCGACCCACCGAACCACCCTCCCAGTGTGCCCAACGCGCCGCCGAGCCCCACGGAGACCACCGCGGCCCACACTGCGGGCACAACGAAGGCATCGGTGGCCTTCACCATGCGCCAGGCCACGTCTCGTCCGAGAGCGTCGGTGCCGAGCCATGCTCCCGCCGCGGGCGAGGCACCCGCATTGCCCGGATCGACGTCTGCCACGATGTCGTAGCCACCCACCGCGCTCAACAGGCGAGCGAACAGCGCCGCCAGAAGCACGGCCCAGGCCCAGACGTCGCGCCTCATGCGCTCCCCCGAAGCCGAGGGTCCGCCACCACCCGAGCCACATCCGCCAGCCACCGCAGGCCCGCGACCCCGAGAGCGGCGACCACTCCGGAGGCCACCACCACCGGCTGGTCCCGGCGAACGCACGCCTCCCAGAACAGGCCGCCCGCGCCAGGCATCGCGAAGACCCGCTCCACGACCACCAGTCCACCAAACAACAGAGCCCCTCGCTCCGCGGCCAACACCGCGAGGTCGGGCACAAGCAGCCAGGCGAGCAGGCGGTCCACAGGCTGTCCCCTCGCCACCAGCGCCTCGACCGCGGGCGACCGACGATGCACATCGAGCCGACTTCGCACACTGTCGATGAAGGAGCGCAGTCCTCCGGAACCTACAGCCAGAACGCCCACTGCGAGCGCGTTCCGGAGCCAGGAATCGGTGTCCGGCAGCGAAAACCAGCTCGGCCGCTCCAGCAGGCCCGCGCCCATCGCGCTGAAGGCGCCTTCATTGAGCGCGACGATGAGTCCCCACCCCAAGAGGAAGACCGGTGCCGCAGAAAGTGCTGGCAAACGCCACTTTCGCACGGCACGGCGCCGCGCGGCCCAGCCGACCCCGACCACGAGCGTGAGCAGCCACGCCCCCAGCCACAGAGGCAGCGACTGCACGAGCGCATCCCCGACCAGCTCGGCCACCTGGGCCCCCGGCCGAAGGGTCCAGCTCGTGCCCCACTGTCCGCCAAGCGCGCGAAGCACCGCCTCATGCAGGGGCGCATCGAGTCCCCAGTCCGCCACCAACCGGGCCCGCAGCTCCGGGTCGGTCGTGACGAGGTCCACCGCATCGCCCGGCGCCGCCTTCAGGAGCACCACCAGCGCCGTGATGGCGGCGACCATTCCCCCGAACACCGCCGCAGTGCGTCCGAGCAGCGCCCGTGCCAGCGCCCCGCTCATCCGCTGCCAGCAACCCAGTCGGTGATCCAGGTGAAGAAGTAGAACGGGTGGATGGCCACCTTGCGCACCGACGTCCGGACCGCGCTGTAGCTGTCCAGAGTCCACAAGAACACCATGGGCGCGTCATCGGAGACGAGGCGGTGGACCTGGCGGAGCGCGGTCTTCTTCGCCTGGGGGTCGAGCGTGTCACGCGCCTCGTCGAGCAGACGGTCGACCTCGGGGTTGCTGTAGCTGCCGAAGTTGCGACTGCCCTCGGAGTGGAACTGCTGTCGGATGTCTTCGGTGCGGTCGAAGCTCCACTGCGACAACACCAGCTCGAAGTCGCGCTCCCGCCACACCCGACGTTTCCACTCGGCCTCGTCGACAAAGCGCGGGTTGTCGACCTTCACACCCACCGTCTGCAGCATGCTCTGCAGGTTGATGGCGACCTCCTGGGCCGACTCGAGGCCTCGCGGAGACAAGACGCGCACAGTGAGGGGCTCGCCGTTGCGGGACCAGGTGCCTCCTTCCCGCACGTAGCCGGCGCCCTCCAACAGCTCGGCGGCGCGACCGAGGTCGCGGGTGAGCACGGGCACATCGTGGTTGTAGTAAGGGCTGGACGGCACATACGGACCGCTGACGGGGTGGCCGGTGCCGACAGGCGACAGCAGCGCGCGGGTGTCGATGAGCAGCGAAAGGGCCTCGCGCACCTCGGGTTCGTCCCAGGGGGAGCTGGCCTGGTTGAAGCCGACGTACCACCAGGAGTTGGTCTGGTAGGGGTACAGCTCCACGTTGCGGTCGGCCTGCAGGATGGCGAGGTCGCGGGGGAGCACGCGCACCAGCGCCTCGACGCTCTCGTAGAGGATGAGCTTGGCCTGGTAGGACTTGTCGCTGACCTCTCGCATCACCACCTCGGTGATGCTCTCACTGCTCCGTGAGCCGCCCGTCGCGGGAGACAGCTTCACGCTGTGGTCGGTCTCGAAGCGCTCGAAGCGGTAGGGACCGGTGCCGATGGGACGGGTGTGGAATGGGTCGTCGCGCCGCACGACGGTGCCGGAGAACAAATGTGCCGGGAGAATCTTGAAGTGCAACCGGTCGGCCGGACTCGGTTGGGGACCCGTGAAGGTGAGGCGCACGCTGTGGGGGCCAGTGGCTTCGACCGAGTCGATCCAGGACACCCGGGCGCCTTCTGGGGACAGCGTCTTCGGTTCCTTCATCGCCCGGATGGTGAACACGACATCCGCTGAGGTGAAGGGCTTGCCATCGTGCCACTGGACGTCGGAGCGCAGGTCGACGTCGGCAGACGTGCGGTCGGCGGACACCTGGATGCCCTTGGCAAGCGAAGGGACCGTGGCGAGCTGTCGGTCGTCGGTGAACAGGCCGTCGAACAGCAGCTCGTTGAGCCGGGCCTCGCCCATCGTGGTGGTGAACAGAGGGTCGACGATGGCCGGCGCACGGTCTTCGACGTAGCGGAACGGTGCGGCCTGGGCGGCGGTGGCCACAAACAGAGCACTGCCGGCCATCAGGGCGCGCAGGCGCCGGGGGCTCGCGAAAGTGGAGGGACGCATCGTGGAGCTCGGGTGAGGGGGGACCGGCGGGGTCATGGCTCTTTGCTGTCGCCGCTTCGGCCGAGGGTGGACGCGACCTGGAGGTCGTTGACCAGCTCGGTGAGGGCGGGCAGCTCGGTGAGGACACTGTCGAGGGGAGCGAGCGCGCGCAGGGGCGGTAGGGCGGACCGCACATGGCCCGCGCGGACAGCCGCGAGGGCTTCACCTGCCAGCATGCGTGGCGGGTGCGTGGGGCCGATTCCGCGGCCGGAGTCGGCGTCGAGCATCGCTCGAAAGGCTTCGTGGGCGGCGGCCGGGGTGGACACCTGACTCAGGGCCCAGTCGGTGAGGAGCTGGGCACGGTAGATGCCGACGACATCGAGGTCGTCGAACAGGCGGGCGCCTGGCGCATCGCTCGACGGACGCCAGGCATCCAGTGCGACGGTGGCCGCCAACACCTGCGCAAGGGCATCGTCGGGGGTGTCGCAGCCTGTCAGACCCAGAGCCTCGGCGGTGGGACCGCCGGCGGGGTCACGGACATCCTCGGGCGACCAGGCCGGCGAGAACAACCTGCTGGACAAGGCTTCCGCATCCAAGGGAGGGATGACGCCGGCCGAAAATGCCGTGCGCATCGCCAGGGGATTGGCGAACATCCGCGCGCCATCGGCCTCTTCGAGGAAGGGCTCGGGACATGCCTCTGCAGCCACCGCCGCCTGGGAAGACCGGGCCTTCACATGCGCTTTGACACAGACCGCGAGCGGCCCGGTGAGGACCTCGGCGAGCTCCGCGACATCGGTGCCCTGCACGAGCGCCAGGTGCAGGGCGGCCCAGTCGTCGGACTTCGGTGGCGGCGCGAGCGCGAGTAGATCGGCAGTGGGCAAGCCGGCGTCAGCGGCGGCGAGGGCGGCCCAGGTGTGCAGAGCGGTTCCCTCGGGCAGGCCGGCCCGCCGGGCCCAGGTGCGTGCCAGGGCGGTGGCGGCCTCTCCATGGAGCTCGACGAGCACAGCCTGGGTCTCGATGACGTCGCCGAGAGCACGCCGAGACACCTCGGCAGAGGCCTGCACCGCCGCGGGGAGGTCTCCCCGGTGGTAGGCCGCCCAGCCGTCCTCGTCGGCAGCCAGAAGCCCCAACACATCGTCGGGCCGCTCCGCCACCACCTGGCCCCAGCCGGCAGGCACCCTGCCCTCCGGTGAGTCGGACGGTCCCGTCCCGTCGCTGCAGCCGACCCCCATCAGGCAGGCCAGCACTCGCACCCCAGACCGCATCCCCTCACTCACCTTCGTAGGTGGCACCGCCCGAGGCAGCAGGGTCGGAGTGGAGCTTGTCGGGGTCGAGCGGCGCGGCCGGGGGGGCCACGGAGATGGTGTCCTCGACCATGCGAATGCTGCCGCAGTCGTGGGTGCCCCGCTTGAACTGGATGTCCTCGCGGGCGTCTTGAAAACCGGTGCGGAAGAACGTGAGGGTGTAGTCCGAGCGACGCGGCAAGCGTGCCCGGTCGCCATCGTCCTTGCGCACGTAGTCGATGGAGAACTGGCCTTCGTTGTCAGTGAGGATCTCGACATTGCCAGGGTCGAGGGCCACGATGACGCGGTCCATGGGGGCGCCGTTGCGGTCGACCACAGTGCCGGTGATGGCATGGCGGGTGGCGCAACCGGTGCTGGTGCCGGTGGCCAGCAGCAGCAGGCACGCGCCTCGCCAGATCTGGGATTTGGAGACGGTCACGGGGTCACTCCAAGCGCGAGCGAATCGCGCGCAGCTTGTCGATCTGGGTGTCTGCGCGGGCGACGAGGTCGGCGCGGGAGCCTGCATCCGCATGCTCGCGGTAGCGGGTCCAGCGCTTGAGGGCATCGTCGAGGAGCTCGAGCTGTTCGCGCTCATCGTCAGACTCGTAGAGCAGGCCCTGGGTGGCGGCTGCCTGGACCTCGTAGATCTCGGCCTTGCGCTCGAACATCACGCTCGAAGGAATGCGGGCCCAGTGCTGCTCGGCGGTGTTGGCGTGGCGAAGGGCGCTTGCGTAGCGCCGGCGGTTCACCTGCAGGCGGGCCAGCTCGGACAAGAGCACGGGGTTGTAGCGGTTCTCCGCCAGCGCCATCAGCTGCTCGAGGTATCGCTCGGCCGCCGAGGTGTCGCCCCTGGCCTGGGCGTCGGCCGCGAGAATGGTGTAGGCGCGGGTGTATTGGGGGTCGTCGATGGGGGTGTTCTCAAGCCGCCGTCGGGTGTCGGCGTCGAGGCCACCCCGACTGGCGGTCCGCGCCGCGCGGTCCAGGTCGACCGGGCCGTCGCGGGCGTCGTCGGGCTCGGGTTCCTCGACGGGCTCGGGAGCGGGCAGGGGAAGGGGCTGGGGCGGCAGCCGCGGCGGCGGGGCGCTGCGGGTGGCAGACCGTCGACCACTTCCGCGCGAGCCACTGCCGCCGGCGGCAGATGAGCTGCCTCCGGTGGACCTGCGGGCGTCGGCGTCACGCGACGGCCGGGTGGCCGCAGGCTCGGGTGGGTCGTCTGCGCCTTCCAGCGCAGCGGCGGAGCCGGCGCCATCGGACCCAGCGGCGGGCTCGGTGGCGGTGTCCTCTGCGGCGACGTCCGGGACTGCGGCTGTGGGCTCGGCCGCGGCAACGGCGCCCGAGTCGCCCCCGGCAGTAGCCACTGCGTCGCCGGACTTCATGTAGGCGACCCCACCCACTCCAGCGCAGACCAGCAGCGCGAGGGCGGCCATGCCGAGCCCCAAGAAGAGCATGGCGTTGCCAGAGGACTTTTTCGGTTCGGGGTCGAGCTCGTCTGGCGGCGGTCGGGCCGGAGCAGGCGCCTGCGCGGGGGCGGGGGCGGGAGCCTGGCGGGGAGCCGGCGGTGGGGCGGCGTCGAGGCGCGAAGCTGGCCGGGCGGCG
>ENA-OWNT01001531-OWNT01001531.1-seawater-metagenome-genome-assembly--contig:-NODE-1531-length-28575-cov-4.468735_pt1 | contig 28575 bp, 29 predicted proteins | sample MGYA00238136_ERZ651165 | MGnify/ENA primary metagenome ERZ651165 (study PRJEB26861, sample SAMN08777766) | seawater metagenome | isolation source: coastal seawater | place: USA: Florida | collected...
GTGTGCTCTTCCGATCTCTCGACCACCGAGGGCGCACGGTACATGCGCGAAAACAGGAAGGCGCGGATTTGTTTCAGATCGGCAAACAGCGCGTCTGAAAACCGCACCATCGGCCGCCCCGCCGCGCGCAGGTCCTCTACGCTCTGCGGGGCCGCATCCGCCAGCCGCGCGCGTGAGGTGTCGATCACGTCCGATACCATCACGCCAAAGACCCGGCGCAAGGCTTCGGCTCGGCGGCGTTTCAGCTCCAGCCCCGGCCAGGCGCGGTCCACCTCGTCATAGGCCGCGCCCACAATGGGCAATTCCGCCGCCTCGGCATCGGTGAACAGCCCGGCGCGCAGCCCGTCGGCCAGGTCGTGGTTGTTATAGGCCACGTCGTCAGACACGGCGGCCACCTGCGCTTCACCGCTGGCATGGCTGTTCAGGTCCAGATCGTGGCGGGCGTTGTAATCGGCCAATGCGAAGGGCAGCGGCGCGGGCACCGGGCCGTTATGCTTGGCAATGCCTTCCAGCGTTTCCCAGGTCAGGTTTAATCCGTCAAAGCCCGCATAGTTGCGTTCCAGCGAGGTCACGATCTTCAGCGCCTGCGCGTTGTGATCGAAGCCACCATAGGGGGCCATCAGCGCATTCAACGCATCCTCGCCGGTATGGCCAAAGGGCGTATGGCCAAGGTCATGGGCAAGCGCCACCGCCTCGGTCAGATCCTCATTCAGCCCAAGCGCGCGGGCAATGGTGCGTGCCACCTGCGCCACCTCGATGGAATGGGTCAGCCGGGTGCGGAAATAGTCGCCCTCATGTTCCACGAAGACCTGCGTCTTATGCTTGAGCCGACGAAAGGCCCCCGCATGGATAATCCGGTCACGGTCACGCTGAAAGGGCGACCGAAAGGCGCTTTCAGATTCCGGGTAGAGCCGGCCAAGGCTGCGATCCGGGTTGCAGGCATAGGGGGCTGCCATTGCCCTGCCTCCTGTCCAAATGTCCCCGCGGGTCTCTTGCCCGCCTGTTTTCATGGCTATAGCAGGGCGCGGGCGGGGATTCGAGCGTCGAATGGCGCCGCCACCGCCTTGCTGCACCGCATCCCTTGTGAAGCCGCGAAACAGCGCCTATTTTTGTCAGGAATGCCAATGACCGCCCGAAAACACAGATGGTGACCCGGTGATGCTGACCCTGCCCCCGAAAGTGACCGACCGCGCCTTTGCCCGGATCGCGGAAATCAACGAAGCCTCGGGCGAGAGCAAGGCGCTGCGCGTGGCGGTCGAGGGCGGAGGCTGTTCCGGCTTTCAATACGAAATCACGCTCGATGAGCCGGCCGAGGATGACATGGTTCTGGAAGGCAGCGGGCAGAAGGTGGTGGTGGACAGCGTGTCCTTACCCTTCCTGACCGAGGCGGTCATCGACTTCACCGAAGAACTGATCGGCGCGCGCTTTACCATCGAAAACCCGAACGCCACATCGTCCTGCGGCTGCGGAACGTCGTTCTCGATGTAACCGCTGACCGGACGGGGATTGACCCTGATCAAAGCCACCGCGCCCGGAAAGGCGCAGGATCGCGGCAGCCGTAACAGGAGCTGCCCCATGACCCACCCCACATTTACCGCCACGCTGGACGCCCCGAACCTGCTGGTGGTCGAGGCCTCCGGTGCCATGACCGCCGTCGCGATGGAGGTGGCGTTGGACATGCTGGTGCCCGAGGTCCAGAACATGCACCATGGCGGGGTTCTGATGCGGGCCGCGGGCGTGGAATGGCCGACGCTTGGCGCGATCGGTGTCGAATTGCGCCACTGGGTGCAGCTGATGGCGATGATCCGCAAAGTGGACAAGATCGCCGTCCTGACGGATGCGGGATGGGTGCAAAACCTGGCCGCGGTTGAAAGCTTCCTGATCCCGAACCTTGAAATCCGGTCCTTCGCCCCCGATGCCGAGGCCAGCGCGCGGGCATGGCTGTCAGGGCGCGCGCCGGAATAAGCGCGCGTTACTGGGCCTCGGCTGACAGGGTTTCCACCAGGTCAAGCGCGGTGCCGCTGCCGATCAGCGCATCGGCCCGTTCCGCCATATCGGCGATGTCGATGAACAGGCTCAGGTCCCCGGCCTCGGCGCGCAACAGCGCTGCCAGCGCATCATCCACCAATTCCGCCGCTTCCACATCGGTATTGCGCGTGACAATCGGCGCGGGGGCCGGGCTTGGGGCCCCTGTCGCGGCGGGGGGGGCAACCATCAGGGCGCTGACACTGTTGCCGGACCCGGTCATCTGGCGGGTGGGGGTCGCATTGACAGAGGCCGACCGGCTAAGCGGTACGCCCTCCGCATCGGTGGCGGCTTGCAGCGCCGGGCGCAGATGGTCTGCGCGGCTGTCCAGGCGGGCAGCGGCCCGGCTAAGCAGCAGATCCCGCAAGGGGCCGGGTTCGGTCAGGGCCGCCATACGGACCAGAGGCGCAACAGGTTGCGCGGCGAAACCTTCGCGGGTGGCCAGCGTCATCAGACCGCGGTCCAGCGAGGCATCCCCAGGCAGGCCGAACAGTTCTTCCAGCAAATGCGCCTCGATCAGCAACGCCCGGCGGCGGGCGGGGCTGGCGGCCCCGTCGGTCATCAGCCCCTCGGCGCGCGAGGCAAGCCAGGCAAAGGCCCGGACGCCAGCAGATTCTTGGGGGCTGTCCGGCATCGGAACCGAGGGCAGGATCTGCAAGGCCGCAATCGCCGCCGGATCGGGGCTGAGCGCCACCCCCCAAACGGCATTCGCCTCGGACAGGGCATGGTAATAGAGCGGATCACAGCAGCCGATTTCCTGCGCCAGATCGGTCCAGAAGGCCCGTTCCGCCATACGCGCGGTGTCATCCTCCAGCCAATTGGGAATATGACCGGCGATGATCTGAATCTGCGCGATCGCCGGGTCCAGCGCGGCCTCGGCCTCTTCATGGGTGACCGCGCCGGTGGTCAGCGCCTGATCCCAATTGGACAGAATATCCAGCTGCGTGGCGAAAAAGGCGTCATGCTGCGCCCAACGGTCCTGCAAAAGCAGGCTCCAATTGTCCAGGTAGCGGCGGGAAAAGACGATGTCATTGTCGATGAACGCGCGGCTGAGCTGACCACGCACAACGCCAAGCGCCGGGGCCGAGGCTGCCTGGTCACGCAGAACCGAGATCTCGGCACGATAAGCGGAAATCAGCGAATCCTCCTGGGCCCGGGCCGCCAAAGGCAGCACGAGCAGGAGGGACAGAAGCAGGGCTGTGAGTCGGGTCATGTTTTTTGTCGCTCGAATTATTGTGCAGAGATCTCCATGCTGGCGGTGACAGGGCCCGGCGCAGCCCCCGCAGCCGCCCGGTCATCATCGGCCATCACCCGCATCGGCAGGAGAAGGAAGATCAGAAACAGGGCTGTCAGGAAATTACGCATCGGTCTGGTCCACTACATGGTGCATCGTCTGCAATAATAGTGTCATACTGACACTTTAAAGGCAAGCCCTCTTGGCTTTAGGTCCATAACCGGCAAAAATGGAAGCAATATCTGTATATTGAACACGAACTGGACCCGCGCCATGAAGATCGCCACCTTCAACATCAATGGAATCAAGGCGCGCTATCCGGCGCTGTGCGACTGGCTGGACGAATCACAGCCCGACGTCGCGCTGTTGCAGGAGATCAAGTCGGTGGACGAGAACTTCCCGCGCGAGATGTTCGAGGAGCGCGGCTATAACGTGGAAACCCACGGGCAGAAGGGCTTTAACGGCGTCGCGATCCTGTCGAAACTGCCGCTGGAGGACGTCACGCGCGGCCTGCCCGGCGATGACAGCGACGAACAGGCGCGCTGGATCGAGGCCACGGTGGTGGGCGACCGCCAGGCGGTGCGGCTGTGCGGGCTGTACCTGCCCAATGGCAACCCCTGCCCCGGCCCCAAATACGACTACAAGCTGGCCTGGATGGCCCGGATGGAGGCCCGGGCGCGGGCGCTGCTGGCCGAAGAAATGCCGGTGGTGATGGCGGGCGACTACAATATCATCCCGCAGGATGAGGACGCCGCCCGGCCAGAGGCGTGGCGCGAAGACGCGCTGGCGCGCCCTGAAAGCCGCGCGGCCTATCGCCGGATCCTGAATCTCGGCTTCACCGAAGCGTTCCGCGCCCGGGTGGCGGGACCGGAGCATTATTCGTTCTGGGACTACCAGGCCGGGGCATGGCAGAAGAATGACGGCATTCGCATCGACCACCTGCTGCTAAGCGCGCAGGCGGCGGACCTTTTGGAAGGCTGTCAGATCGACAAGGAGATCCGGGCGCGCGAAAAGCCATCGGATCACGTTCCGGTCTGGATCGAGCTTGCGGCCTGACACACTGAGGGGTCGCCGTGGCTTCGCCACGTCGACCCGCGCGGCCCTGACGGGCCGCGTGGAAGGCTCTTGCAAGAGCCTTTCTGGGGGCGCTGCCCCCGTCGCTTCGCGACTCCCCCGGGATATTTATGGAACAATGAAGCGGGAGCGGGTCAGCCGGTGGCCCGGATCGGACGAATATCCTCTCGCCAGCTGAGACCCCGGTCGAGCAGGAGCCGCTGAGCGCGGCCCGGGTAATCGGTAATAATCCCGTCAACGCCCGCATCAATGGCGCGCAGGATGTCCTCGGGGCTGTTTACCGTCCAGGTGTTGACGATCAGCCCCAGATCGCGCGCAAGCGCCACCTCGTCAGGGTTGAGGTCTTCGTGATAGGGGCACCAGAACAGCCCCCCCAGATGCGAGACGATCCGCGGCAACGACCCGCCGAACAGCGCCCAGGGGGCCGAGCCGATCCAGGGCGAGCCTTCGTAGACATTCACATCCATCGGCGGATCGGGGCGCGGCAGGTAGCTGAGATAGGATCGCGGCTGCTCGGGGGCTTTACGCGCCACCTCTTCCAGGATCCGCCAGTCAAAGCTTTGCAGGATCGCACGGTCCTCCAACCCATGGCTGCGCAGGACCTTCAGAACCGAGGTCACATAGTCCGGGACAGGCGGAGTATCCTCGGGCCGATCCGGGTGGCTCTTGATTTCGATATTCAGCCAGATGTCGCGATAGGCGGGTTCTTGCAGCATCCGGGCAAGATCTGCGAACCGGGGGATGTGCTGGCCGGTCAGGAAAGCCTGATCGGGATAGCGCGCCGCGTAGTCGGTGCCGGCCCGCAGCCCGCCCACATCGTAGCGGCTCAGCTCCTCATAGGTCAGATCGTGGATGCGCGGCCCCTCGCCCGTCAGCCAGTTGCCCTGCGCATCGCGGGTCGAGGCCGCCATCAGCCGCGGGTTATGGGTGATCACGGGAATGCCGTCGCGGGTGGACAGGATGTCCAGTTCCACCACCTGCACGCCGATATCGAAGGTGTTGCGAAAGGCCAGCAATGTGTTTTCCGGCAACACCCCCCGCGCGGCCCGGTGGCCGTGAAGCCGCACGATGCCGGGCGCCCGGCGCAGGGGGGCGAGCCGGTCCGCCATCTCAGCCGATCCGCTTGTCGGACTGGGCATCGAACAGGTGCACAAGGTTGGCCGGCAGTGAGAAATGGAGCTTGTCGCCCATCTGCACATCCGAGATGCCGTCGAGGCTGACCACCATCTGTTGATCTGTGCCCTGAAGCGGCCCGTGCAGCAGGGTGACGCCGCCCAGATGTTCCAGCATCTCAACCTCCATGGCGATCGGGCCTTCGGGGTCGACCACCAGGTGTTCGGGACGGAAACCGCAGGTCACCGCCCCGCGCGCCGTTTGGTTCGTGGGCAGGATCGCACCATTTGCCAGCGTCACGGATTGGCCACCGGCCTCGGCCGGGAAGAAGTTCATCGCGGGGCTGCCGATAAAGCCCGCCACGAAGACCGACGCCGGGCGTTCGTACAGCTCAATCGGTGTGCCGAACTGTTCCACATAGCCGCCATTCAGCACCATCAGCCGGTCGCCAAGCGTCATCGCCTCAACCTGATCATGGGTCACGAAGATCGATGTCACGCCAAGCCGTTTCTGAAGCTTGCGGATCTCCAGCCGCATCTGCACGCGCAGCTTGGCGTCGAGGTTGGACAGCGGTTCGTCGAACAGGAACACCTGCGGGTCGCGCACGATAGCGCGCCCCATGGCGACGCGCTGGCGCTGACCGCCGGACAATTGCCGGGGCTTGCGGTCGAGATATTGGGCGATCTCCAGAATCTCGGCTGCTTCCTGTACCTTTTGGTCAATCTCGGGCTTGGGCATTTTGCGGATCTTCAGCCCATAGGCCATGTTCTGGCGCACCGTCATATGTGGGTAGAGCGCGTAGTTCTGAAACACCATGGCGATATCCCGATCCGCCGGTTCCAGCGTGTTCACCACCTTTTCCCCGATGGACACATCGCCTGAGGTAATCGTTTCCAGCCCCGCGATCATCCGCAAAAGGGTGGACTTACCGCAGCCCGAGGGGCCCACGATGACGACGAATTCACCGTCCTCAATCTCGGCGCTGACATGGTGCAGCACCTGCGTCGGACCGTAGGATTTCGTCAGAGAGTCGAGCGTAATTCCAGCCATTTGGCGCGTCCTATTTATCGGTCTCGGTCAGCCCTTGCACGAAGAGCTTTTGCATTGCGATCACCACGAAGATCGGCGGCACCATCGCCAGCAGCGATGTCATCATGATGATGTTCCATTGCGGGGTCTGTTCCGCCGCCTCCAGCATCTGCTTGATCGACACGACGATGGTCATCATGTCGGTTTCCGTCGTGATCAGCAGCGGCCAGAGATACTGGTTCCAGCCATAGATGAAGAGGATGACAAACAGCGCCGCGATATTGGTGCGGGACAGCGGAATGACGATGTCCCAGAAGAACCGCATCGGCCCCGCCCCGTCGATGCGGGCGCTTTCCAGCATTTCGTCGGGGATGGTCAGAAATACCTGCCGGAACATGAAGGTGGCCGTGGCCGAGGCAATCAGCGGCACGGTCAGGCCCCAGTAGCTGTTCAGCATCCCCAGATCGGCGATAACCTCGAACGTGGGCAGGATGCGCACCTCTACCGGCAGCATCAGGGTGATGAAGATCATCCAGAAGAACCCCATACGGAAGGGGAACTTGAAATAGACGATGGCAAAGGCCGACAGCAGCGAAATGGCGATTTTGCCAATTGCGATCATCAGCGCCATGATCATCGAATTCATCAGCATCATCCACACGGGCGCGGTCTGGCTGCCTTCCAGCCCCGATCCCCACAGCGTCTGACGCAGGTTCACAAAGAACTGGTCGCCGGGCAGCATCGGGATGGGGGTTTGCAGCATCCGTTCGGCTTCGTGGCTGGACCCAACGAAGGTGATCCAGACTGGCAGCGCCACGATGGCGACGCCAAGCAGCAGCACGATATGGGCCAGGATCGACAGCAGGGGGCGATTTTCAACCATCAGTACTGGACCCTCTTTTCGATGAAGCGGAACTGGATCACCGTCATGACGATGACAAGGAACATCAGGATCACCGACTGCGCCGCCGAGCCGCCAAGGTCGAGACCGATGAAGCCGTCGTTATAGACCTTATAGACCAGCGTAGTGGTGGAATTGGCGGGGCCGCCCTGGGTGACGGCATGGATGATGCCGAAGGTTTCAAAGAACGCGTAGACCGCGTTGATCACCAGCAGGAAGAAGGTGGTCGGCGAAATCAGCGGGAAAATGATCGTCGCAAATCGACGGGTGGGGCCGGCACCGTCGATGGCCGCCGCCTCGATGATGGATCGCGGGATCGACTGCATCGCGGCAAGGTAGAACAGGAAGTTATAAGCCACCTGTTTCCACGCGGCTGCGATGATCACAAGGAACATCGCCTGCCCGCCATTCAGGTAGTGGTTCCAGTCATACCCAACCATTTCAAGCAGATAGGGGAAGATCCCGATCGTCGGGTTGAACATGAACAGAAACAGCGCACCGGCCAGCACCGGGGCCACCGCGTAGGGCCAGATCAGCAGCGTGCGGTAGGCGGTCGATCCGCGCACAACCCGGTCGGCAAAGCCCGCAAGGATCAGCGCGAAACTCATCGACAGGAAGGCAACGGCAGCGGAAAAGAAGATCGTCCGGCCAAAGCTGTCGCGATAGTGGTCGTTTTGCAGCAGGTATTCGAAGTTCTCGAACCAGACGAATTCTGTCGAAAACCCGAACGCGTCCTCGATCAGGAAGGACTGGTAGACGGCCTGGCTTGCCGGCCAAATGAAGAAGATCAGCGTGATGATGACCTGCGGCGCAACCAGAAGGTAGGGCAACAGGGACGCCGGGAAGTGAACGCGCTTGAGCATCGGGAATGGGCCGGGTGCGGAAGGGAAAAACCCGGCGGCCGGGACGAGCCGCCGGGTTGGATCGCGTCAGGGGGACGCGATCAGTTGGCCGAACGCTCGAAGCGGCGCAGCAGCTCGTTGCCGCGTTCGACCGCATTGTCGAGCGCCTCGGCCGCAGTCTGATCACCGGCCCACAGGGCTTCCAGCTCTTCGTTGATCACGTCGCGCACCTGCACGAAGTTACCGAAGCGGATGCCACGGGAATTCGGGGTGGGTGCGTTCAGGCTAAGCTGCTGACCGGCGGTGTCGGTGCCGGGGTTTTCGTCATAGAAGCCCTGGCTTGCGCTCAGTTCAGCGGCGGCCGTGGTGATCGGCACATAGCCGGTTTCCTGGTGCCACCAGGCCTGCACCTCAGGCGAGGACAGATAGGTCAGGAACTGGGCCAGACCTTCGTATTCCGCAGCCTCATGGCCCCGCAGCGCCCACAGGGTCGCGCCACCGATGATCGAGTTCTGCGGAGCGTCCGCAAGATCGGTATCCAGCGGCAGCATGGTCTGGCCGAACTCAAACTCTGCCTGCGCAACGATCGAACCGTAATAGGCCGAAGAATTCATCCACATGCCGCATTCGCCATTGGTGAACAGCGGCAGGCTGTCGCCGCGACGGCCGCCATAGACGAAAAGGTTGCCTTCCTGCATGTCGGCGATGCGCTGCAGGCGGTTGGCGACGGCCTCGTTGTTGAAGGTAAACTCGGTGTCGAACCCGGCAAAGCCGTTTTCCTGGGTGCCCATGGGCATATCGTGCCAGGCCGAGAAGTTTTCGACCATCACCCAGCTTTGCCAGCCGAAGGACAGGCCGCAGGCCATGCCGCTATCGACCAGGGCCTGCGCCGCGGTCTCAACCTCGTCCCATGTGCTGGGTACGCCCACACCGGCGGCTTCCAGCGCGTCGGCGTTGTACCACATCACCGGGGTGGAACTGTTGAAGGGCATTGACAGCAGTTCACCTTCCGAGGTCTGGTAGTAGGACACAACAGCAGGCAGATAGGCGCTGCCATCAAACGGCTCGCCCGCGTCAGCCATCATTTCCTCGACCGGGTAGATCGCGCCCTCGGCGGCCATCATGGTGGCGGTACCCACTTCGAAAACCTGCACCAGATGCGGCTGTTCACCAGCGCGGAAGGCGGCGATGGCTGCGGTCATGGTCTCGGTGTAGTTGCCCTTGTAGGTGGGCACGATCACGTAGTCGGACTGCATGGCGTTAAACTCCGCCGCCATACGGTCAACCCGCTCGCCATTGGCGCCGCCCATGGCGTGCCACCAATGAATCTCGGTCTGTGCGGCGGCGGCCCCGGCCATAAGGCCGACAAGGGCGGAACTCGCCAGTAGCGTCTTGGTGAAGGTCATTTCTTCTCTCCCTGACAGAAATGCAGCTGATATGCGCGGCAGCATTCGGGAGGGGCAGAAATAATTCAAGTGAAATTTATATTACTTCATTCATAATACAATGTTATGGCTTGCCTTGTAGAACAGTCGCCTTCGCGCGCGCAGAAAAACAGGTAAGTCGTTGAAATTTCAGCTTAGACAACTGGAAGCCTTCCGTGCCGTAGCGGAAACCGGCAATGTCACCAAGGCAGCACAGGCGCTTGGTGTGTCACAACCTGCGGTCAGCCGATTGTTGTCGGACTTTTCCAGATCCATCGGGTTTGACCTGTTTGAGCGGCGACAGGGCCTTTTGCACCCCACCAGTGAGTCGCGCTATCTGCTGACGGAAGTGCGTCGGGTTCTGGACGGGCTGGACCATCTGGAGGACCTGCGCCGCGACCTGACCGAGCGCACCGCAGGTCACATCCGCATCGCCTGCCTGCCCGGCTTCGCCACCAGCCACCTGCCCGGCGTCCTGATGCGGTTTCTGGCGGACCGGCCCGGCGTGACGGTCACGCTGGAACCCGACCGGCCCGAACGCATCCTCGAATGGATCATCGGCGAACAATATGATTGCGGCATCACCGATGCCTTTCCCGGCCACCCCGCCACCGAAAGCACCGATGTGCTGATCCGGTCGGCCTGTATCCTGCCCGCTGGTCACAAACTGGCCGAGAAAAGCTATATCACACCGATTGATCTGGCCGATGAAAAGATGATCCACACCCGGCGCGACAGCCGGTTCTTTCACCGGCTCAGCCGCGCCTTTTCCAATTACGGGGTCGAGATCAATTCCTGGATCGAGGTGCGCCAGTTCACCGCCGCCTGCACCATCGTGGCCGAGGGGATGGGCGCCTCGGTCGTCAGCGCCCTGGATGCGGCGCAGTTTGCCGACCGGGGGCTGGTCATCCGCCCCTTCACCCCGCCGATCCACCATCGCCTGACCATCCTGCGCCCCGCCACCGGCAGCCGTACCCCGATCGTGCTGGATTTCATCGACGCCTTCACCCGCAGCCTGGAGCCCTATCTGGCCAGCGCCGGCAGCGGCGGCGATCCCGGCTAGGGCGGCGCGCTCAGCCCCGCTCGCGCAGGAACAGGTCGACCTCGGCGCCCTGGGGAATGGCCTCGGCCGCGCCGGGTCTTGTGACCTGGATTGCAGCGGCGGCTGCCGCGCGTCGAAGCATCTGATCCGTCGCCAGCCCCGCATCCAGCCCCGCCAGCGCAAAGCCCAGAAACGTGTCGCCCGCGCCGGTTGTATCGACCGGCGTGACCTCAAAGGCCCCGACCCGCACCGCCCCCACCCCGGTCACCAGCGCCGCGCCCCGGCTGCCATAGGTGACCAGACGGTCGATCCCGTCCAGGGCACCGGCGGGCAGATCGGCCAGAAGCTGCGCCTCTTCCAGCTCGTTGACCGACAGCAGATCCGTGAAGGGCAGGATCTCTCGCACTGCGGCGCTGTCGAAGGGGGCCGCGCAATAGCAGACGCGTAGGCCCCGATCCCGCGCGGCCCGCCCGGCCCGAAGCCCCGCACTGGTTTCGTTTTGCAAGAGCAGCCAGTCGCCGGGGCGCGCGCCTGCCAGCATGGCGACCACCTGGTCGGGCGCAACCTGCCGGTTGGCACCGGGGAACAGGATAATGGCGTTTTCCGCCCGGTCATCGACTGCGATGATGGCATGGCCTGTGGGCGTGTCGGTGGTGACAACCCCGGTCACATCCACCCCATCAGCGGCCAGCCGGTCCACGGTCCAACCGCCCTCTGGCCCGATCGCCCCGATATGGCACACGGTGCCACCGGCCCGGGCGATGGCGATGGACTGGTTCGCCCCTTTGCCGCCAAGCCCGGTGACGAGCGTATGGGCGGCGATTGTTTCGCCGGGGGCGGGAAGGTGATCCATCCGGTAGCTGTGGTCGATATTGATCGAGCCGAGATTGTAGATTGCCATGGGCCCATCCGGTTACCTGCGCGTCAGAGAAGCCTACCCCGTGCCCCGCCCGCCTGTCAGCCCGGTTTCGCCGTGGCTACGCCACGTCGACCCGTGCGCGACCGTGCCGGTCGCGCGCATGGGGGCGCTGCCCCCGTCGCTGCGCGACCCCCCCGGGATATTTAAGGAACAATGAAAGGACGCCAGGCAGAGCTAGCAGGACAGGGCATCGGCCAGGGCCTGGGGCGACCAGGGCCCAAGATCGCGGGCGGCAAGGCCCTGCCCGTCGAACCGGGTGGCCAGAAGTCGGGTCCAATTGGTATCAGCGGTAAGGATATCCACCCCGCTGCCGCAATCGCGGAGGCCAGATGAGATATGGCCTTCACCGATGCGGTGATTGGTCAGGCCGGTGGCCGAGGCAAGCTCGGTCAGGGTGTCGTCCGCATAGCGCCAGATCCGCAGGGTCCGGGCCAGATGGGGCCTGTCGATATAGGCGATCTCCATCGTCCCATCGCCATCAAAATCCGCCGCGCCGACGATCGCCAGCCAGCGGTGGCGGCGGCCGATATAGGGGGTGGTAGCGGCAAGGGTCAGATCGCCCCCCGTCCAGCGATAAACGGCAAGCTGTGCGCCGCGGGCCACATGGCTGCGGGCGACGATCACCTCATTCGTGCCGTCACCGTCCAGATCGGCCAGCCTTGGGGCCACATCCTCAAAGACATGATCGGCATCCAACGTCAACGCATGGCCGCAAAGACCCTGATTGCCCAGGGCATTGACCCAGAGCGTTTCAGGTTCATGGCTGCGGCCCAGAACGAAATGGCGATAGCGCGTCACCGGATCGTCGAACCACGCCTGTGAGACCGGGCCGCGCGTGTCCCGGTCGGTCACGACGCTGTCGGGATAGGCGGTCACACTGGCGGGATCGACCGTGCATGCCGCCACCGCCGGGCCCCAGACGCACAGGGCCAGCGCATATGCCAGCCCCCGGATCATCAGATCTGCTTTTCAGGCATCCGCACGATCAGCCCGTCAAGCTCGTCCGTTACCTTGAGTTGGCAGGTCAGGCGGGACAGGGCATCGGGTTCGTAGGCGAATTCCAGCATGTCCTCTTCCATCGCGTCCATCGCTGGCAGCTTGTCTTTCCAGGCCGCATCGACATGCACGTGGCAGGTCGAACACGCGCAGGCGCCGCCGCAATCGGCCTCGATACCGGGGATATTGTTGTCGCGCGCGCCTTCCATAACGGTCAGCCCGTTGGGAACGTCGACGACATGTTCGGTGCCGCCGAACTCGATATAGGTGATCTTTGCCATAGTCAGCCTGTCCTTGAACACTTGTCGGGCCATTACGTAGCCGTCCCGCCCCGGCTTTGCCAGCCTGAATGCGTCACTTTTCCGAGGGACCTGCCTCAGCTTGTCGTGATGCGCAAGGATTTTGCATTTGGTCCATAGGTTGATCACAACCGCCAGCGGCCCTGCCCGGTGCGCGCGAGACGCCTGAACGCTTTGCCTGCGCGCCAAAACCCTGTTATCGTTCCCGTCAACAAGGCCCGAAACAGGGCCAGAGCAGTGACAGGCGTTTTGATGAAACCGACCCTTCCGATGATCGCGGGCCTTTTGGGCCTTGCCGCCTGTGGTCCCATGCCGGGGGCCGAGGTCGCGCGGCTGCTGGAACGCGATGGCACCATCGTGACGCGGGGCGAAGGGCCAGAGGATGCGCGCCCCGATGCCTGCTATGCGCAGGATGTGACACCCGCGGTGATCGAGACGGTGACCGAACAGGTGATCGTGCAACCGCCCGAGATTTCGACCGATGGCAGCGTGCGCGCGCCTGCGATTGTCCGCACCGATACCCGCCAGCGCATCGTGCAGGAACGGCAGGAGATCTGGTTCGAAACCCCGTGTGAGGCGCAGAGCGACCCGGAATTCATCGCGACGCTGCAACGGGCGCTGTCCGCGCGGGGGCACTATAGCGGGCCAGTGACCGGCGTCATGGACCGACGCACGGAACGGGCGATCCGCGAGTTTCAGGAACCGCAGGGGTTGGATTCGGGCGTGCTGTCGCTGGCTGGCGCCCGGCTGTTGGGACTGGCGGTATGGGATCCGGTGGCGGCGCAACGACCCGAGGGATAATCACCCTGCCCTGATTTGCGTGGAATCGCTTGACTCATTTTTGACATTGATATCAATTTCAGAAATGACCCAGACCGCCCCCGACCCAGACCAGCCCCCCGACAGCGCCCGTTTTGGCGATGCGCTGACCCGTGGGGCGCGCGCCGCACCAAAGGCCGAGCGCACCCGCGCACGGCTGCAATCCGCCATCTGCACGCTGCTGGACGACACAGCGCCCGCCGATCTGAAAGTGGCCGATATCGCCCGCGTGGCAGGCAGCGCCCATGGCACGTTCTACACCTATTTCCCCGATATCCGGGCGGCATTGGCCGAGACCCTGACCGGCTTCGTGGCCTTCCTACAGGCGCAGATGCGCACCGCCGCACGGGCCGGAAACACGCCACAGGATCGGGCGCGGCAGGCGACGGCGGCCTATGTGCAGCTTTTCGAGGAGAACCGGGGGCTGATGCGCTGTCTGGTGACGCGGATGGAACCCCTCCCCGAGGCCAGCGCCGCGTTCCAGCGCCTCAATAGCGAATGGACCGAAACCGTCGTTGCCGCCTGGGTCAAGCGCAGCGATACCCCGCGTGACGAACTGCTGCGCCGCGCCCATGCGCTTGGCGGGATGGTCGACCAGTACCTGATCATGCTGCATTTCGGGTCTGACCCCGATCTGGCCCGTATCAGCGCCGACCGCGCGGCGGTGGTCGAGACCCTTTCCCATATCTGGCAACAAGGAATGAGCGGATGAGCCTGATCGACGGGGCCGAATATGCATCAGCAGAGGCATTGTTGCCCGCACAGCAAAAGGCATGGGCCGCGCAAAGCGCCCATGTGGCCGCGAATTCAGGGTTCTATGAGGCCTTGTGGCAAGGCGCTGCGCCGCCACAGGATCTTCGCGATCTGCCTGCCCTGCCCCTGTCGGACAAGGCGGGGCTGCGGCTGTCCCAGGCTGCGCATCCGCCTTTTGGCGACTACCTCGCCGCGCCCCGAAGGGCCGCCAATCGGCTGCACCGGACATCGGGCACCACCGGGCAGGCGATGAACCTTGCCATGTCGGCGCGCGACAGCGCCATTACCGGCACTGTGGGCGGGCGCTGCCAGTCCGCGGCCGGGCTGACCCCCGATCACACGGTGGTGCACTGCCTGAACTACCAGATGTGGATGGGTGGCGTGACCGACCATATGACGCTGGAGGCGACCGGCGCTTTGGTCGTCCCCTTTGGCGTCGGATCGACGGAACTGCTGATCCGCACCATTCAGGAGGTCGGCATCAACGCCATCTCCTGCACGCCGTCCTACCCCGCCGTACTGGAGCGGGTGTTGGAGAGGATGGGAATGACGCCCCGCGACCTTGGCCTGAAGCTGGGGTTGTTCGGCGGCGAGCCGGGCTTGGACGACCCTGCCCTGCGCGACCGTATCCGCGAGACATGGGGGATGGAGCCGAGGAACGCCAATTACGGCGTGTCTGACGTGTTTTCCAACTTTGCCGCGCAATGCGAACATGACACCCGGCTGCACTACATGGCCGCCGATGTGCTGTGGCCGGAACTGATCGACCCGGACACCGAAGCACCTTTGCCAATCAAAGCGGGGGTGGAGGGCGAGCTGGTGCTGACGCATCTGGCGCGCGACTGCCAGCCGCTGGTGCGCTTTCGCACCGGCGACATCATCGCGATTGATGCCACCGACCCTTGCAAATGCGGTCGCCACGGTTTCCGCTTCCGCGTCGTGGGGCGCAGCGATGACATGGTGGTGGTCAGGGGGCTGAACCTCTTCCCCACCATGGTCGCTGCGGTGCTGAGCAGGGTCGGCGCGCTGTCGGGCGACTACCGGATCGTGCTGGAAACGCCCCCGCCCTATGACACCTTACCGCTGAGGGCAGAACTGGCGAAAGGGTGCGAGGGGTCCGAGGCGTTGCAGATGGCAGTGGAGGCCGCGGTGAAACGGGCACTGGGCGCCACAGCGCAGGTCACGTTGGTGCCGCATGGCAGCTTTCCAATGACCGAAGGCAAGACGAAACGCGTGCTGAGGGAGTACTAAGATGGGCGATTTCACCTATGACACGGTCCTAAGTGATCTTGTAGAAGACGGCGTTCGGCGCATCGCGCTCAACCGGCCTGACCGGCTGAACGCGATGAACCCGGCCCTCATCCGCGACGTGACCCGCGCCTTTGATGATGCCAACGCCTGCCCCCATACCCGCGCCATCATCTTCACCGGCGAAGGCCGGGCCTTTTGTGCAGGCGATGACAGGCAGGACCACAGCCACCCCGAAAGCGAGGCCGAGGCCCGCGCGCTGGTCGACCTGATCCAAGCCGCCACGCGGGCGATCTGCCTTGGGCCGAAACCGGTCGTGGGCGCGATCAACGGATGGGCCGTGGGCGGCGGGTTCGAATGGGCGATCAACTGCGACTTCCCGATCTGGGGGGAAAGCGCCAAGGGGTTCTTCTCCGAGGTGTCGCTGAACCTGTTTGTTACCGGCGCGGTCACGACCTTGCTGCCGAACCTTGTCGGCCTGAACAAGGCGCGCGAGATGTTGATGATGGGCGAGCGCTATGGCGCCGCTGAACTGCACGATCTGGGTATCGCCTGGCGTGTGGTGGCCGATAGCGCCCTGACCCAAGAGGCCCTGACCACCGCGCGCAAACTGGCGGCGCTGCCGGTCCTGTCCACACGTGCCATGAAACGGGTGCTCTATGCCGCCGCCGTACCCGATCTGCACCGGGCGCTGGCACTGGAAACCGAGGCGACGGTGGCGGGCTTCCTCGACCCCGAAACCACGCGGCTCCTGAAAGACTTCTGACCAGGGAACGGGGTCAGCCACCCGCCTGCCGGGCGTAATCCTCGGCGTCGAACCACCCGCGCGAGGCGGCAACTTGCAGATCTTCGGTCAGTTCCCATTCCTCCCAGCCACGGACGTGCAGCGGGTTGCCTGTGCCCGCATCATGGCCGGTAAAGCTCCAGACAAAGATCGCGTGATTGCCGGACACACGCAGGTCGTCGCATGTCAGGGTCAAATCGGGTACATCCGCGTAAAACCCCGCTGCCATGTCCTGCACCCGGGACCGTCCCGTCCAGGGATCGCCGCGATTGATAATAATCTCACCATCTGCCGCGTAGAAAGAAGCCACGGCCTCGGCCGATTTGGAGTTCCACGCAGCCGTGTATTGGGCCGCCATGTCGGCCACTGCCTTTGGATCAATCATTCGCGGTCTCCTTGATGAAATACCTGGTCAGCGTGGCACATCTGGCGCGACCGGTCCAACGTCTCGGCTATTGACGACAAAAAAACCCCGCCGGATACGTTCCGGCGGGGCCTGCCCTGGCATGACACAGGGGCTTTCGATTTACTTGTTGATCGGCAGTGCCACAAAGCGCGGGGTGCCACCGCGGCGGATCAGCAGCAGGATCGAGTTCTGCCCGGCCTCTTCGGCCGCATCCACCCGCGCCTGAAAGCCCTCCACATCCGTCACCGGCTGCTGACCAACCTCGGTGATCACGTCACCGGGCTCCAGCCCGCGTTCAGCGGCGTCCGAGTCCGGGTCCACCGCCTCGATCAGCAGCCCGTCCTGCACACCGTTGGCCTCGCGGGCCTCATCGGTCAGGGGGGCCAGGGTCAGGCCGAGAATCTCGGATGAGGGCATGACCTCGACACCGGGTTCATCCGGGAAGGCCTCGGATTCAGCGGTTTCGCGGCGGCCGAGCGTCACCAGCAGGGTTTGCGTTTCCCCGTCGCGATAGACCAGGACACGCACGGTTTCGCCGACGCCCGAGGCCCCGACAACACGCACCAGTTCGCGGGTATCGTCGACATCGACACCGTCAAAAGCGGTAATCACGTCACCCACTTCCATCCCGGCCTCGCGCGCGGGGCCTTCCGGCACATCGGTCACCAGTGCACCGGTCACCACGTCAAGGCCAAGCCCTTCGGCGATATCGGCGGTCACATCCTGAATGCGGACACCCAGCCAGCCACGGCGGGTTTCGCCGAATTCCTGCAACTGGTTCACGACGCCCGCGACGACGTTCGACGCCATGGAAAAGCCGATGCCGATGGACCCACCATTGGGGCTGAGGATCGCGGTGTTCACACCCACAACCTCGCCCGCCATGTTAAAGAGCGGCCCGCCCGAATTGCCCCGGTTGATCGCCGCATCGGTCTGGATGAAATCGTCATAGGTGCCAGACAGGGCCCGTTCGCGCGCCGACACGATGCCGACGGACACGGAAAAACCCTGGCCAAGCGGGTTGCCCACGGCCATCACCCAATCACCGACACGCATCACGTCGCTGTCGCCGAAGGGCACGAAGGTCAGCGGGCCTTCCGGTTCGACCTTCAGCACCGCGATATCGGTGTTGGGGTCGGTGCCAATAACGGTGGCAGGCAGTTCGCTGCCATCGCGAAACTCTACCATGATCTCATCTGCGTTTTCGATCACGTGGTTGTTGGTGACGATAAAGCCGTCCTCGGAGATCACGAAACCGGACCCGAGCGCATTGGGCCGCCGCGGCGCAGGGCCATTGGGGCCGCCGGGCTGCTGACGGTCGAGAAAGTCGTTAAAGAAATCCTCCAGCGGCGAGCCGGGGGGCACCTGCGGGCCCGGGCCGGTGCCCGACGCGACAAGGCTGGTGGTGGTGATGTTCACCACCGCGTCGCCGACCTCATCCACCAGATCAGCAAAGCTGGACGGCCCGGCCACCTGGGCACGGCCCGGCATCGCGGTCGAGGCAATGGCGGCCAGCGCCATGGCGATGATCAATAGAAGGGTCGTCATGGGAAGGGCCGACATACGGCTGCGCGGGTAGGCCCGCGCGACGGCCCGGCGATGTGTGGTTTGCATGGTCACTCTCGATATCCTCCGGTCAAACCAGTTTAGGCTGTCCCTGCCCTCTGATGACAGAAGATATTTGCCCGAACTGCAAGTCAATCAACCTGTGGGGCCAAGAAAACGGTCACATGGGCGTGATCGCGCGCATCGCTCATCAGCTCTTGCCCCCTGCGCCTTACACAAACGCGCATTCAAAATGCGTCAAATAGCCCATTTCCGGCACTTGCCAAAGACAGCATGGCCGACACCAATGGGGCCTTGTAGTTGGTACAGGAGTAACGAGATGAACAAGCCCCTTCTGGCACTGAGCCTGTTGTTGCTCTTTCCGGAGCAGGCATCGGCCACACATTCTGATATGAGTTCCTGTTTTGAGGATGCGGGCATTCGCTTTGTCGCACAAACAGCCGATATAGATGTTGAGACCGCCCGTCAGATTGCCCCGATGCTGCCAGAGGGGCGTACGATGCTGGCAAATCTTCGTCAGGCGGCTCAATCGGCAGTGGACGCGCGCGCCGATGGCGTCGATCGCGATCTGTTGATCCTTATCAGCCGGGGCTCAATGGCCGATACCCCGGCTCTCGCGGTGCTGGTCACGGCGTGTATTGAAATATACTACTAGAGCGGCAGTCTAAAACCTAGCGCAGTGCCTGAACGCTACGTGTGGATCGAACGCTTGGGTTAGCCACCCAATACCTGGCTCAGGACCGCCAGCCCGGTGCCGATCACCAGCGCCCCAAAGCCCGCAATCCGCAATGTCTCTTCGGGTTCATGCTGCATCCGGCGCATCAGGTCTTTCATGAACGAAGGGGCCAGCGCATAGGCCAGCCCCTCGATCACAAGCACCAGTCCGAGCCCCCAGAGGATCGTCTGGATCATCGTTCACTCCACCGGTGCGGGCACCGCCACCGGCGCGCGGCCACCAGGCTGGGCGAAGAAGTCGAAGAACGCGCTATCGGGGCTCATCACCATCGACGAGTTTTCGCCGGTCAGGGCCCGCTCATAGGCGGTCATCGACCGATAGAACTCGAAGAAATCCGGGTCCTGGCCAAAAGCTTCGGCAAAGATCCGGTTCCGCTCGGCATCGGCCTCACCGCGGATGATCTCGGCCTCACGCGCAGAATCCGACACCAGTTCGACCACGGTCCGGTCGGCCTGGGCACGGACCCGCTGTGCGGCTTCCTCACCGCGGGCGCGTTCGTCGGTGGCTTCGCGTTCACGCTCTGCCCGCATCCGGGCGAAGGTGGCTTCGAGGTTCTGCAGGGGCAGCGCGGTCTGTTTCAGACGCACGTCCAACACGTCCAGACCAAGCGGTTCGGCCAGCGCACGCGCCTGCGCGGTGATGCGCTGCATCAGCTCGGCCCGATCCGAGGACAGGATCGTGTTCGAGGTGACACCGTCAGCACCCAGAACCGCACGGATCTGCGGGTTCAAGATGTCTTCCAGCAGCCGGTCGGCCTCACGCAGACCGCCGTTGCCGACGGCCAGCCGGAACTGGCGCGTGTCGATGATGCGGTAACGGGCAAAGGCGTCAACGACAAGACGCCGGTCATCCGAGGGCGTGACCTCGATCGGTGCGGTGTCCAGCGACTGGATGCGGCTGTCATACAGCACGACCTGCTCAATAATCGGCCAGCGGAAGTTCAGGCCCGGCTCCTCGATCTCGCTGCGGATGTCACCAAAGCGCAGCACCAGGGCGCGCTGGCGTTCATCGACGATGAAGACCGAACTCATGAGGATCGCCAGAACGATCACGATAGCGGGGATAATGAAGGTTGCCTTGCGCATGGATCAGTTCCCCCGGGTCCGAAGTTCGTTAAGCGGCAGATAGGGCACCACGCCACCGGTTGAATCGGTGTCGAGGATGATCGTCTCCATCCCGCCAAGCACCCGTTCCATCGTTTCCAGATAGAGACGGGTCCGGGTCACATCCGGCGCTTGCAGATATTCCTCCAGAACGGCGGCAAAGCGGCTGGCTTCACCTTCGGCCTCGTTCACCACACGGGCGCGGTAGCCTTCCGATTCCTCCAAAAGCTGCGCGGCTTCACCACGGGCGCCTGCCAGAACCTGGTTGGCATAGGCGTCAGCCTGACGTTCCAGCCGGTCGCGTTCCTGTTCGGCGGCCTGCACGTCGCGGAAGGCGTCAATCACTTCAACCGGCGGGTCGGCGCGGTCAAGGTTGAGACGCACCACGTTGATGCCGGATTCGTAGCTGTTCAGCGTATCCTGGATCAGCTGCTGCACAGTGTCGGCAATGATCTGACGGTCGCGGTTCAGGATCGGGGCCAGTTGCGATGCGGCGATGATTTCGCGCATGGCGGCCTCGGACACGGCGCGCACGGTGGCTTCCGGTTCGGCAAGATTGAACAGGTAATCTTCCGGGTTGGAGATGTTCCAGACCACTTCAAAGTCGATATCGACGATGTTTTCATCGGTGGTCAACATCAAGCCGGCATCACCGCCGCCGGACCGGGCAATGCCGATGGATTCCGTGCGGTTGGTGGTAACTTCGACGATTTCAGCCGCGACAAGCGGCCAGGGGGCGAAATTCAGACCAGGCTCGCGAACCGCAAAGCGTTCGCCCAGGAACAGTTCGACCGAGCGTTCTTCCGGCGCGACCGTGTAAACGGAAGCCCAAAGCCAGAGCACGAACAACGCAAGCCCGCCGATCACGATAGAGCCGCGCCCGAAGGCCGGGCCGTCGCCGCCGCCAGAGCCACCGCTGCCACCGCCACGGCCGCCCATCAGGACGCGCAGCTGTTCCTGGCCCTTGCGGACAATCTCATCAATCTCGGGGATCTGCTGACCTTCGCCCGGACGTCGCCCGCCGCGATTGTCATCGCCATTTCCCCTGTTTCCTCCGCCACCGGAGCCGCCACCGCCGCCCCAGGGTCCGCCAGAATTTCCAGCCATGCCGGTTTCTACCCCTTGTTGTTCCAAGGGCGCGCCCCGCAAGGCGCACCTCATTCCTTACGCTACCTGTGCCCCTTGGCCCGGAAAATCAAGCCGTGCGCACAGGTGTTTTCATCGTCACCAGTTCCTCGGCCATGGTCGGATGCACCGCCATGGTCCGGTCGAAGTCCTCTTTCGTGGCCCCCATCTTAACAGAGATGCCCGCAAGTTGGATCAATTCACCCGCATGATCGCCAACCAGATGCACCCCCAGAACCTTGCGTGTATCGGCGCAGACGATCAGTTTCATCAGCACCCGTTCTTCATGCCCGGCGAAAAGCGCCTGCATGGGACGGAAGGCCGCGGAATAGACCTCGATCGGGCCTGCATCGCGGGCCTCTTCCTCGGTCAGGCCAACAGTGCCCAGTTCCGGCTGCGTGAAAACGGCAGAAGGGATCAGGTCGTGATCGGCCTTGCGCGGGGTGCCGCCAAAGACGGTATCGGCAAAGGCGTGGCCCTCGCGGATCGCCACCGGCGTCAGGTTGACGCGGTCGGTCACATCGCCCACGGCATAGATCGAAGGGATGTTGGTCTGGCTGTAATCGTCAACCTTGATCTCGCCACCCCGGCCCATCTCAACACCGATCTCTTCCAGGCCCAACCCGGTGCTGTTGGGTTTGCGGCCCGTGGCGTAGAGCACCTTCTCAAAGACCTGCTCCATCCCGTTCGAGGCCTTGACCCAGATGCCATCCTCAACCTGCTTCATCTCCAGCACATCGGTGCCGACATGCAGTTCCACCCCGCGGGCCTGCATGGCATCGGCCACATGGCCCCGCGCCTCGTCATCGAAACCGCGTAGCACCTGCGCGCCGCGATAGAACTGTGTCACCTCGGTGCCGAGACCGTTGAAGATACCTGCGAATTCGCAGGCGATATAGCCACCGCCCACGATCAGGATGCTTTCCGGCTGCTTGTCCAGCTTGAACACCTCGTTCGAGGTCATCACCAGGTCAGAGCCCGGGAAGTCCGGCACGAAGGGCCAGCCACCGGTGGCGACAAGAATATGCGCGGCGGTGAAGCTTTGCCCGTCGGACAGTTCTACCGTATGCGCGTCCTTCAGGACCGCGCGGGCGTTGTGGGTCACCACGCCGGACCGATCCAGATTGCCGCGATAGGCCGCTTCCAGGCGGTCAAGCTCGGCATCCAGTTTGGCGCGGAATTTGGTCCAGTTGAAGCCATGCACCTCGGCATCCCAGCCATAGGCGGCGGCGTCATGCACCTGCCCGGGATAGCCCGAGGCATAAACCATCAGCTTTTTCGGCACGCAGCCGCGAATGACGCAGGTGCCGCCCATGCGGTATTCTTCGGCCAGCCCGACCCGCGCGCCGTGTTCCGCCGCGATCCGGCCCGCGCGCACCCCGCCCGAACCGCCGCCGATGACGAAAAGATCATAATCAAACTGGCTCATGGCCTGCTCCTCATTCCTATCAGATGCGCCGCAGGTAGGGGCTGCTGTCCTCAGGGGCCATTCGCGTCAGCGCACAGGCCCCCCTGCATCAATCCGAGATGTCGACGAACAGGTTGTCGGTGTCGATGATATCGATCTGTTCATGTTCCACGGTGCCATTGTTGATATCGCGCACTTCGACGTTGCCATCGCCCGCGCCGATTATGACGATATCGCAGATGTCGAGGAACAGACCGTTTTCCACCACGCCAGGGATCTGGTTCAGCACCAGGCTGAGCTGTTGGGGGTTGGGAATATGGCGCAAATGCAGGTCGAGGATGAAATTGCCTTCATCGGTGCGGAAGGGCTGATCATTGGCCAGACGCAGCGATGTGGTGGTTCCCAGCACATCCAGATTGCCCAGCATCTCCTCAATCAATGCCTTGGAGGTCTGCCACCCGAACGGGATCACCTCGACCGGCAAAGGAAAGCTGCCAAGCGTTTCCACCTGTTTGGTGGCGTCGGCGATCACGATCATCTGATCGGATGCGGTGGCGACGATCTTTTCCTGCAACAGCGCCCCGCCGCCGCCCTTGATCAGGTTCAGCTGCGGATCGTATTCGTCGGCGCCGTCGATTGTCAGGTCCAGCCACTTTACCTCATCGAGGGTGGAAATCGGCACCCCCACCTGACGGGCCAGATCGGCGGTGCGGGTCGATGTGGCGACACCGGTGATCTTCATACCTTCGTCGCGCACAAGCTCGCCCAGGCAGCGGACCATCCAGGCGGCCGTCGATCCGGTGCCAAGGCCAACGCGCATACCGTCCTCGACATAATCCACCGCCCGCTTGGCGGCCACGAACTTGGCTTTATCTATAGGAGAGAGAGCTGCGGTCATCGGCTTGCCCGTTTTGGTTCCGTCACAAGGCTATTACACAAGCCACGCGCGCGGTGCGAGGGAAAAACCCCTCAAAACAGCGCCGAAACCGCCGCAGGCAGGTGCTGTTTCGGCAGGATCACCAGCATCGCCGGCTGATCGACCTCAATCCTCTGGTCAGCCTCCACCACCCTGTTCGATGTCCCGATGGTCTGACCCGGGGCAAAGGCGATGCCGTCGATGGGCCATTGCAACCCGTTTGACACGCCAGAAACCGCGCCCATGGGAAACAGCGACAGCCGCGTGCCGACCGGCAGATCCAACCGCAGCACCGGTGGACACAGAAAGACAATGTCCTCAGCCGCCACCACGATGCAGCGCGGCACCCGGCAGCGCATCAGCACATGCCACGCCGCCAGTTCATGATCGGTGCGCCGCCCGGTCATCCCAAGTGCCAGCACACCGGGCGCATCGATTCGGCTTAGTGCCTTTTCAAAGTCGGTGCTGTCCTGTTCGCCGATGTGGATCAGCCTGCCCGCAGGCAATGCTGCGCGGGTCTTTGCCGACAGGGAATCGAAGTCGCCAATCACCAGATCAGGCGTAAATCCCAGATCCAACGCCAGATCCGCCCCGCCATCCGCCGCCACCAGGACTGGCGCTTTGCGTAAGGAATCTGCAAGATCACTTGGGTTAACGTCACCACCGCCCAATGTTGTCACCAAAGTGTCATATCGGAAGGACCCAGATGCACTTTGCAAATTCTCGCCTTTTTTGCTGTCAGAAATCACTGAATGGCCCCAATGCCGTCCCCTTTGGTTGGGATAGGTTTGTTACACCTTTTCTCAAGATGGTAAATTCCGGGGCTGAACCTGGACGAGCAGAGATTGAACCATGAGCGATGAAAACAAGATCCTTACGGTCTCCTACGGGACATTTTCCTGCACCCTGGAAGGGTTCGACAATCCTTTTGAGGCGATGAAGGCCATTGCAGAGTATTTCCGCGACCTTGCAGCGGGCGACCGCTTCTTCGGGGCGGAACCTCCGACCCCTGACACAGAGATGCTGCACCGTATCACGGAAGACGCCATCCAGGCCCGTGTAGATGCGCGGATCATGGAAAGCGGTCTGCTGCTGCGCCCTTCAGCCTATCAAGACACCGATGAGGCCGAGCCGCTGGATGCGGGCGATGTGACGGAAGCCGCGACGCCGCAGGCCGCCGCCGATCCGGCACCAGTCGCCGAGGCCGCGATGCCCGACATCATCGAGGATGCCGAAGAAGCACCGGTCGCCGAGGGCGAAGATGACAGCGTCGACACTGTGGCGGAAGATCAGGCCCTTGAAGAGACGTCTGATTCTGACGACGCCCCCGTTGAGGAAACCCCGGCTGAGGAACCGGCTGAGGAGTTGGCCGCACAGGAGGACCAGCCTGCTGACGACGCGCCGGAGGCAGAAGACGGCGCGCAGCGCAGCGACTCGATTGCCGCCGCTGCGGCACTGGCCGGGGCTGCCCTGGCCGCCGCCATGGCCGAACCGGCAGACGCCGCACCGGAAGAAGACAGCGTCGAACCTGCGCAGGATTCCGTCGCCGAAGACGCCCCTGACCTGACTGCTGATGAAGACGACAGCGCAGAGCCCGCCGTTGAAACCGCACCGACTGAAACCGCCCCGGCGGCGGACGCGGGCGAAGACACCGTTTCGGCGGTGATGCAGGCCATGGCCGCCTTCTCGGACGCCGATACGGAAGACGATGACAGCGACGCTTCCGAGGCCATCGCAGACGCCGTGGAAGACGTGACCGAAGAGATCGAGGAGACTGCCGAATCGGTGGCCGATGACATCTCGGATCTGGTCGATGAGGTTGCTCAGGATATCGCGGACCCCGCCGATCTGGTGGAAGAGGCCGCCGAAGAGATCGCCGAGCAAACCGAAGAGATTGTGGAAGACGTCGCAGCGCCTGCCGACCCGGTTGAGGAGATTGCCGAAGACCTCGCCGCCGATGTGTCCGAGGACGTCGGCTATCCCGACCCCGACAGCGTGGCCGCCAAGCTGGCCCGCATCCGCCGGGTCGTCGCGATGGAAGAGGACGAAGACGCCGCCCCCGCCACCGGATACAGCGAGGACGAAGACGACAGCGACCCTTTTTCCGATGGTCCGGCCGCTGAGGCGGACGCAGACAACGCCCCGGAGGCCGTGACCGAAGCACAGGCGGTCGCCGCCCTTCTCGAAGAAACGGCAGAGCCAGCGACCACACCAGTGGCTGAGGCTGAGGCTGAGGCTGAGGCTGAGGCTGAGGCTGAGGCTGAGGCTGAGGCTGAGGCTGAGGCTGAGGCTGAGGCGCTAGCCGCCCCCGAGGCCGCCGGCAACACCGAATCCGATCCGGCCCCCGCGCCCGCCGCCCGCGCCCCGCGCGTCTGGGTGATCCGCGGCCGCACCCCCGACGCCGCGACGCCCGACGAAGCGGTTGCAGCAACGTCCGCCCCCGAACCGGCCCCGGCTGAGATCGAGGAGGATGCCGTACTGGACCCCGACGCCGAAGCCGAGCTTCAGCGCGAATTGGCGCAGATCGAGGAGGACCGCGAATCCCGCCGTGCCGAACGCGAAGCGCGCCGCCAGCATATGAACGGTTCTGACGTGGCCGAGGCCAGTGTCAGCCGCCTGTTCGATGCCACCGACAGCCGCCTGTCTACCGACGAAAACACCCGCCGCCGCGCCAATATCGAACATCTCAAGGCCGCTGTGGCCGCCCGCGCCGCGGAAGAACAACTGACCGGCCCGCAGGAACCACAGGACGATACCGCGCCCTACCGCGAGGATCTGGCCGAGGTTATGCGCCCGCGCCGCGTGCAAAACACCGGCCGCCGCCGGTCCGATCGCCCCGAAGGCGACCGGCCGCGCCAGACGCCGCTGGTTCTGGTGTCGGAACAGCGTGTGGATGAGGGCAACAACCAGCCCGCCCCACGTGCCAGTGTCGTGCGCCCGCGCCGGATCACCCGGGGCAACGCGGCCGTGGCCCGCGCCCCACAGGATGATCACGATGAAGATCAGCGCGCGCCCCTGACCCTGGCCGCGCAGGATCGCGTGACGCGGATGCCCGACCCCGAAGAAAACCTCTTTGAAGGCGAGCAGAGCTTCCGCGACTTCCTGGGTGCGCATGACGCCGACGATCTGGACGATGTGGCCGCTGCGGCCTGCGGTTTCGCGACAAGGCAGTCCGGCCAGAACCTGTTCAGCAGGTCCGAAGTGATCCGGCTGATCCAGAATGGTCCCGCCACCAGTGCCTCTCGGGAAGAGGCGATGCGCGCCTTCGGTGCTGTTCTGAATTCCGGCCAGATCGAAAAGATCCGCCGCGGCCAGTTCCGTCTGACCACGCAATCACCCTATCACACCGGCTGATCCCCAGCCTTTGTCAGCAAGCACGCGCGCGCCCCGGGCTTATCCGCCCGGGGTGTCGTCGTTTCCAGCCTCGGGGTCGGCTTGGCCCACGCCCTTGAACACAGCACGAAAGGGGATCGCCCAAACAATGCCAAGCACCAGATAGATACCCAGTTCCAGTAGGATCGACGGGCGGTCAAACAGGCTGGTCAGGAACCAGGCCAGGCCGATGTAAACCGGCAACCCGACCAACAGGATGATCAGCGCCCAGCGCCGGCGGGCTTTGTAGGACAACGCCATCAGTCGGCGAACGGGTCGGTCACGAGAATCGTGTCGTCCCGCTCCGGGCTGGTGGACAGCAGCGCGACGGGGCACTGGATCAGCTCCTCGACCCGGCGCACATATTTGATCGCGCCCGCCGGCAGATCGGCCCAGGACCGCGCGCCTTCGGTCGATTCCGACCAGCCGGGCATTTCCTCGTAGATCGGTTTGCAGCGCGCCTGCTGATCGGCGGCGGTTGGCAGATAATCCAGCCGCTCACCATCCAGATCGTAGGCCACACAGATTTTCAGCGTCTCGAACCCGTCCAGCACGTCAAGCTTGGTCAGCGAGATGCCGTTGATGCCGCTGGTCGCGCAGGTCTGGCGCACCAGACAGGCATCGAACCAGCCGCAGCGGCGCTTGCGGCCCGTGGTGGTGCCAAATTCGTGCCCGCGTTCCCCCAACCGCTGACCATCGGCATCGTCCAGATCGGTCGGGAACGGGCCCTCACCGACGCGGGTGGTATAGGCCTTGACGATGCCAAGCACGAAATCAATCGCATTGGGGCCGATCCCCACACCGGTGGCTGCCTGCCCTGCGATCACGTTCGAGGATGTCACGAACGGATAAGTGCCGAAATCAATGTCCAGCAAGGCGCCCTGCGCCCCTTCGAACAGGATACGTTTCCCGGCGCGGCGATTTTCGTTCATCACCTTCCAGACCGGACCCGCATATTCGAGGATCTTCGGCGCGATCTCTTTCAACTGTGCAATCAGCCCGTCACGGTCCACCGGGTCGATCCCAAGCCCCCGGCGCAGCGGATTGTGATGCTGTAGCGCACGATCAACGCGAGAGATCAGCGTCGCCTCATCCGCCAGATCCGCGACCCGGACCGAGCGGCGCCCGACCTTGTCCTCATAGGCGGGGCCGATGCCGCGCCCGGTGGTGCCGATCTTGGTGCCCGTGCTGGCCGCTTCTTCGCGGGCACGGTCAAGTTCGCCATGGATGGGCAGGATCAGTGGCGTGTTTTCCGCGATCATCAGGGTTTCGGGCGAAATTTCGACCCCCTGGGCGCGCACGGTCTCGATCTCATCCATCAGATGCCAGGGGTCCAGGACCACGCCGTTGCCGATGACCGACAGCTTATCGCCACGCACCACACCCGAAGGCAGCGCGTGCAGTTTGTAGACCTTGGAATCGACCACCAGCGTATGGCCAG
>ENA-OWNT01001532-OWNT01001532.1-seawater-metagenome-genome-assembly--contig:-NODE-1532-length-28575-cov-3.910099_pt1 | contig 28575 bp, 24 predicted proteins | sample MGYA00238136_ERZ651165 | MGnify/ENA primary metagenome ERZ651165 (study PRJEB26861, sample SAMN08777766) | seawater metagenome | isolation source: coastal seawater | place: USA: Florida | collected...
AGCGCCTCGGCTGCGGCGACGGCATCTTCAAAGAACATCTCGTAGAAGTCGCCCATCCGGTAGAACAACAGCGCGTCGCGATGCTGCGCCTTGATTTCCAGAAATTGCGCCATCATCGGCGTCACTTGTGCGGTCATCGACATCCCCTTGCCTGCACCGCCACAGTACAAACTGCACGGGCCGGGTAAAAGACCACAAACTTGCCTGGTTGTGACGTCGGGGCAATCGCTCTAAGACGATCAGGCTGGAAAAACGGAGACCGACGCACAATGTCGAACAAGACCAAAGTCACCCGAGAAGAGGCGTTGGCCTACCACCTGGAACCGCGTCCGGGGAAAATCGACATTCAGGCCTCGACCGCGATGACCACGCAGCGGGATCTGAGCCTGGCTTATTCGCCTGGTGTGGCGGTTCCGTGCGAAGCCATCGCTGAAAACCCCGAACTGGCCTATGACTACACCACCAAGGGCAACATGGTGGCAGTCATTTCCAACGGCACGGCGGTGCTGGGGCTGGGGAACCTTGGCGCGTTGGCATCCAAGCCGGTGATGGAAGGCAAGGCAGTGCTGTTCAAGCGGTTCGCTGATGTCAATTCCATAGATATTGAGCTGGATACCGAAGACCCGCAGGAGTTCATCAACGCGGTCAAGCTGATGGGCCCGAGCTTTGGCGGCATCAACCTTGAGGACATCAAGGCGCCGGAATGCTTCATCATCGAACAGCAGTTGAAAGAGATCATGGACATACCGGTGTTCCATGACGACCAGCATGGCACTGCGGTGATCTGCGCGGCGGGGCTGATCAACGCGCTGCATCTGTCGAACAAGAAGATCGAAGATGTGAAGATCGTGCTGAATGGCGCGGGCGCGGCGGGGATTGCCTGTCTGGAACTGTTGAAAGCCATGGGCGCGCGGCATGAAAACTGCATCATGTGCGACACCAAGGGCGTGATCTACCAAGGCCGGACCGAGGGTATGAACCAGTGGAAATCGGCCCATGCGGTGAAAACCGAGGCACGGTCGCTGGAAGACGCGATGAAGGGATGCGACGTGTTCCTTGGCGTGTCGGCCAAGGGCGCGGTGACGCAGGACATGGTTCTGTCCATGGCGGATAACCCGGTGATCTTCGCCATGGCGAACCCCGATCCTGAAATCACCCCTGAAGAAGCGCATGAGGTGCGGGTGGATGCCATCGTGGCCACGGGTCGCAGCGATTATCCCAACCAGGTGAACAACGTTCTGGGCTTTCCTTACCTTTTCCGTGGGGCGCTCGATATCCACGCGCGCGCCATCAATGACGAGATGAAGATCGCCTGTGCCGAAGCGCTGGCAGAACTGGCGCGAGAGGACGTGCCGGATGAGGTCGCGATGGCCTATGGCCGTAAACTGTCGTTCGGGCGCGACTACATCATCCCCACGCCGTTTGACCCGCGCCTGATCTATACGATTCCGCCCGCCGTGGCGAAGGCCGGGATGGAAACCGGCGTGGCGCGGCGGCCGATCATCGACCTCGATGCCTATGCGCAGACCCTGAATGCCCGGATGGACCCGACGGCGTCGGTTCTGCGCGGCATCAACGCGCGTGCCCGTGCGGCGCAGGCGCGGATGATCTTTGCGGAAGGCGACGATGTGCGGGTGCTGCGCGCGGCGGTGGCTTATCAGCGCAATGGCATGGGTAAGGCAATTGTCGTGGGCCGCGACGCGGATGTGAAACAAAAGCTGGAAAGCGTCGGTCTGGCCGATGCAGTGCGCGAATTGCAGATCGTGAACGCGGCCAATACCAACCATCTCGATGTCTACAAGACGTTCCTCTACGACCGCTTGCAGCGCAAAGGCTTTGACCGGCAGGATATTCACCGGCTGGCGGCGCGCGACCGTCACGTGTTTGCTTCTCTCATGTTGGCGCATGGTCACGGCGATGGGTTGGTCACCGGCGCGACCCGGAAATCAGCGCATGTTCTGGGGCTGATCGGTCATGTTTTTGATGCGTCCGCGCAGGATGGGGCGGTTGGCGTTACGGTTCTGATGAACAAGGGCAAGATCGTGCTGATCGGCGATACGCTGGTCCATGAATGGCCCGATGCGGAAGACCTGGCCTTGATTGCGCAGCGTGGTGCTGCGGTAGCCCGCGGCCTGGGGGTGGAGCCGCGCGTGGCCTTTGTTAGCTTCTCGACCTATGGCTACCCGATGTCCGAACGCGCCGAGAAGATGCACCTTGCCCCTGCTGTTCTGGATAAGTGGGGCGTGGATTTCGAATACGATGGCGAAATGACTGTCGACGTGGCGCTGAACCGGGATGTCATGGCGCAGTATCCGTTCACGCGCCTGTCGGGCCCCGCGAATGTGCTGGTGGTCCCGGCGCGGCATTCGGCGTCGATTTCGGTCAAGCTGATGCAGGAAATGGCCGGTGCCACGATCATCGGGCCGATCCTGACTGGGCTGGAACACCCGGTGCAGATCTGTTCGACCGGGTCTACCTCGAATGACATTCTGAACATGGCCGCCATGGCCGCCAGCCGTATCGGCCACTGAACAGAAAAGGCCCGCCGGAGCGTTTCCAGCGGGCCTGTTTCGTCTCTAATTCAGGCGATATCAGCTTGTCATACCGTCCCAGAAATTCTTGACCTTGTCGAAGAACCCGGTGGCATTGGGGTTGTTGGACTTGGCGCAAGAATCCTCGAACTGACGCAGCAGTTCTTTCTGTTCGCTGGTCAGCTTTACCGGGGTTTCCACGGCCAGCTCGATATACATATCGCCCTGCCCGGTGCTGCGCAGCGCGGGCATTCCCTTGGACCGCAGGCGCATCTGCCGCCCGGACTGGGACCCTTCGGGCACCTTCACCCGGCTGCGGCCACCATCGATCGTGGGCACCTCAACCTCACCACCCAAGGCGGCCTTGGTCATCGACACCGGTACGCGGCAGAACAAGTCCATCCCGTCGCGCTGGAAGATCGCATGATCCTCCACTTCGATGAAGATATAGAGATCACCCGGAGGGCCGCCACGCAGCCCGGCTTCACCCTCGCCTGACAGGCGAATACGGGTGCCGGTTTCGACACCAGCGGGGATGTTGACCGACAGTGCCTTTTCTTTTTCAGCCCGTCCTGAACCGCCACAGGCACGGCAGGGGTTTTTCACGATCTGCCCGGCACCCGAACAGGTGGGGCAGGTGCGTTCCACGGTAAAGAAACCCTGCTGTGCACGGACCTTGCCCATGCCCGAACAGGTCGGGCAGGTCTGGGGCTCCGCGCCGCCTTCCGCGCCGCTGCCATCGCATTCTTCGCAGGCAACGGAGGTGGGAACAGTGATTGCCCTTTGCAGGCCTGCATAGGCCTCTTCCAGGGAAATCCGCAGATTGTAGCGCAGGTCCGACCCGCGAGAGGCCCGCTGACGTCCGCCGCCGCCGCGTTGCCCGCCCATGAAGTCGCCGAACAGGTCTTCGAACACGTCCGAAAAGGCGCTGGCGAAATCGCCCTGGCCCCGGGCACCGCCGGCGCGTGGGCCGCCGCCCATGCCGCCATCGAATGCCGCGTGACCATAGCGGTCATAGGCGGCCTTCTTGTCGGCATCTTTCAGCACTTCGTAGGCTTCGTTGATTTCCTTGAACTGAGCTTCGGCATCCGGATTGTCCGCGTTGCGGTCCGGGTGCAGCTCCTTGGCCTTTGTGCGGTAGGCCTTTTTCAGTTCGTCCGCCGAGGCCCCCTTGGAGGCCCCGAGAACCTCGTAATAATCGCGTTTTGCCATTTGGATTGCTGCCTTCCTCAAACGCGCAGACCGGCCAAGGGGTTTTCCTCGACCGGTCGCACGTGGGTCAGTTCACGCGATCACGACCGACGGTCGTTGTCGAGATCCTCGAAATCCGCATCCACGATGTCATCGTCGACGCCGCCGGGTTCATCCGCACCTTCGGGTGCATCTTCACCGGCTGCCTCGGCCTGTGCCTTGTAGATGGCTTCGCCCAGTTTCATGGCCGATTCGGTCACGTTCTGGATGCCGCCCTTGATCTTGGCCGCGTCTTCGGAGTCCAGCGTTTCTTCCAGCGCCTTGATGGCCAGTTCGATGGCTTCGATGGTGGTCGGGTCAACCTTGTCACCATGTTCTTCCATCGACTTCTGGGTCGAGTGGATCAGGCTTTCCGCCTGGTTCTTCGCTTCGACCAGTTCCTTACGGCTCTTGTCGGCCTCGGCGTTTTCCTCGGCTTCGCGCACCATGCGGTCGATGTCGTCATCCGACAGGCCACCAGATGCCTGGATGGTGATCTGCTGTTCCTTGCCGGTGCCCTTGTCCTTGGCGCCCACGGACACGATGCCGTTGGCGTCGATGTCGAAGGTCACTTCGATCTGGGGCAGGCCGCGCGGCGCGGGTGGGATGTTTTCAAGGTTGAACTGGCCGAGCATCTTGTTGTCGGCCGCCATTTCCCGTTCGCCTTGGAACACGCGGATGGTCACGGCGTTCTGGTTGTCTTCCGCGGTTGAGAAGATCTGCGACTTCTTGGTCGGGATCGTCGTGTTGCGGTCGATCAGGCGGGTAAAGACACCGCCCAGCGTTTCGATGCCGAGCGACAGCGGCGTCACGTCCAGCAGAACCACGTCCTTGACGTCGCCTTGCAGAACGCCGGCCTGAATGGCGGCGCCCATGGCGACCACTTCGTCAGGGTTCACACCTTTATGGGGTTCCTTGCCGAAGAAGTTTGACACTTCCTCGATCACTTTGGGCATCCGGGTCATACCGCCGACCAGAACGATCTCGTCAATCTCACCCTTGGACATGCCGGCGTCTTTCAGCGCGGCCTGGCAGGGCTTGAGCGAGGCCTTGATCAGGTCACCGACCAGCGATTCCAGCTTGGCACGGGTCAGTTTCATGACCATGTGCAGCGGCGCGCCGTCCTTGCCCATCGAGATGAAGGGCTGGTTGATTTCGGTCTGCGTGGCCGAGGACAGTTCGATCTTGGCTTTCTCAGCGGCCTCTTTCAGGCGCTGGAGGGCCATCTTGTCCTTGGTCAGATCAACGCTGTGTTCCTTTTTGAACTCGCCAGCGAGGTAATTGACGATGCGCATGTCAAAGTCTTCACCGCCCAGGAATGTATCCCCGTTGGTGGATTTGACTTCGAAAAGCCCGTCGTCGATTTCCAGAATCGTCACGTCAAACGTACCACCGCCAAGGTCGTATACCGCGATGGTCTGCGTGTTCTCCTTGTCCAGGCCATAGGCCAAGGCGGCCGCTGTCGGCTCGTTGATGATCCGCAGCACTTCCAGCCCGGCGATCTTGCCAGCGTCCTTGGTTGCCTGACGTTGAGCGTCGTTGAAATAGGCCGGAACGGTGATAACGGCCTGAGTAACTTCCTCGCCAAGATAGCTCTCGGCGGTTTCCTTCATCTTGCCAAGCGTAAAGGCCGAGATCTGCGAGGGGCTGTATTTCTCTCCCTTGGCTTCGACCCATGCGTCGCCATTGCCACCATCGACGATGTTGTACGAGACAAGTTTCTTGTCCTTTTCAACTTCGGCATCCGTGGTGCGGCGCCCGATCAGACGCTTGACGGCAAAAATTGTGTTTTCTGAGTTGGTCACAGCCTGACGCTTTGCCGGCTGGCCGACCAGACGTTCATCGTCGGTAAATGCGACGATTGAGGGGGTTGTGCGCGCCCCTTCGGAGTTTTCGATAACCTTGGGTTGCGAGCCGTCCATGATGGCGACACAGCTGTTCGTGGTCCCGAGGTCGATACCGATTACTTTGCTCATGCTTTTCGATCCCTTTTTGTCTTCAAGGCGATTACCCGAGTGCGGAACCCGTTTCGGCATTCCGTCCCCGATTGATGCGGCGCGATCGTGCCTGCACCATCGCGCGTCCCGGCGTATATAGGGAGCCGAAAAGGGTGCTGCAACCGTGCTAATGCGGTGGTTTTGACAAATCTGTGATGAATCTGGAAAGCGTTTGGCAAGGATTGGAACGGGACGAATGACAACGGCGATGACACGGCTGCGGGTACGAGGTTTCGATCTCTGGAAATCCTATCTGGATTCGCCATCGCAGACCGAGCTGATTTCAGCGTTGCGCCCGGTTCTTAAGGCCGCGCCCTTGTTTTCGCCCGACACACCTTATGGCAAGCCGATGACCGTCAGGATGACTTCTGCGGGCCGGTTCGGTTGGTTTTCGGACCGCCGCGGATATCGATACGAGGAGCGGCACCCGAATGGTAGCAACTGGCCGGAAATTCCCGAACCCGCATTGCGGATCTGGCACGACTTGACCGGTCTGGACCGGCAGCCAGACTGCTGTCTAATTAATTACTACGGCGAGGGGGCGCGGATGGGGTTGCATCAGGACAAGGATGAGGCTGATTTTTCTTTCCCAGTGGTGTCCGTGTCCCTTGGCGACGACGGGATGTTCCGGATTGGCAATCAAACCAGGGCGGGCAAGACTGAATCCGTCTGGCTGAATTCCGGCGATGTGGTTGTCATGGGCGGTGACGCTCGTTTGACCTATCATGGGGTTGACCGCATCCGGTTTGGGTCATCCCGTCTGCTGCCACGCGGCGGACGCCTGAATCTGACGTTGAGGGTGGTCACATGACGGTATTCCGCTCTGTTCGGATGTTCTTCTGACACAAGAGCAGTGGCCGACAACAGTTTGGGTTGGCCAAGATCAGTGACCAGGCCGGCCGCCAACCAAGAATTGCGGCATTCTTAGTGGATTAAAGGTATAGCTGCCGAACTTGTAGCGGACCCATACATTGCGACCTGTTTTTGCCCGCGCCGTAACCAACGCATTGTAGATCGACCTGCCGATAGGAACCCAAACACACCATCTGCCACACGGCGTGTCCATGGTCAGACACTTTTGCCAAAGCGATGAACGATCGAGATTCACCTTTACAGCAAGCTTACCCGGAACACAGCGCCGACTCGCGCTTGGGCAACGTCAGTTGAAAGATGCCGGATTCAATCACCGCACTGCCCCGAACCTCCATCAAAACGCTTTGGCCTTACCTCTTTTAAGAAGCCGTTAACCTTTGTCCGCAAATGATCCCGTAAAGCAGTACAAAATGGACGGGCAGAATGCCGGGTGCACCTTGGTTGGAATGGGTTATGATATTGATCGCCTGCGCGGGTTCTGCCGGGCTGGCCGTCTGGTGGTTGGCGCCCCGACTTGCCCTATCCGCCAGCGTGAACCGGGACCGGCCCACGCTGGGAGGCACGGACGTGGTGTTTCTTTTCGATGGCGATTCCCTTATCGACGTATCCGATGCAGCCCGCGGGTATCTTCCCGCAGAAGAACAGGTAACCGACTGGTCCTCGCTTTGCAGTGCGTTGATATCCCGGTTCCCCACGTTCCCCAAGAATCCCGACGATATCCGCGAAAAAGGGCATGTGATTGTACCTTCGGAAACCAGTGGCCATGCCTGCAGCTTGTTGTGCGAATGGGTCGACGGCACCGTGCGCGTTCAATTGTGCGCTGACAAGGTGAAAGCAATACCAGCGGGGTCATCCGGCGAACTTGGCTTTCTTCGTGAAACGCTAGACGCTGCACCCTACCCAATCTGGCGCATCGGCGATACCGGCGCGGTGACATGGTCGAACTCGGCCTATGCACGGCTGGTCCGGCGCCTTCATGGGCTCAAAGCGGACCCGCTCAGTCCGATCTTCCCCGAGATTGTCCCGGAAAAAAGACCCGGCCGGAAATTGAGGGTGTCCATCGCGGCGGAGGTGCATGATAAACGTCTTTGGTATGACGTTTCCGTTGTGAAGCAAAAAGGCGGCAACCTATGTTTTGCCGTCGACATTAACGCGGTAGTCGATGCCGAAGTCGCCCAGCGCAACTTTGTTCAGACGCTCGCCAAAACCTTTGCCCAGCTGTCCATCGGTCTGGCAATCTTTGACCGAAACCGGCAGCTGGCGCTGTTCAACCCCGCCCTTATCGACCTGACGGCCTTGCCCGCCGATTTTCTCAGCGGTCGCCCCAATTTGCTGACATTCTTCGACCGGATGCGTGACGGTCGCATGATGCCCGAGCCCAAAAATTACGGTAGTTGGCGGGATCAGATGGCCGAGCTTGTCGCTGCGGCGGCGGACGGGCGGTATCAGGAAACCTGGTCGCTCCCATCGGGATCGGTCTATTCCGTCAGCGGACGGCCGCATCCCGATGGGGCAGTGGCTTTTCTCTTCGAAGATATCACTGCGGAAATCACGCTGACGCGCCGTTTCCGATCCGAGCTTGAGTTGAGCCAGGCAGTTATGGATCAACTGGATGATGCAATTGCGGTCTTTGCGCCGGACGGAACGCTGGCGTTTTCCAACAGGGCCTACAATATCCTTTGGAACACGGATCCTGATCGTAGTTTTGCCCAGATCACCGTTCTCGACACTACACGCACCTGGCAGACCCATTGTCTGGCTACCCCGGCCTGGGGCGAAATCCGTGACTTTGTGACCGCCCGTGAAAATCGCGCGGAGTGGTGGGTCGAGGTCCAGACACGCACGGGCGCTTGCCTGACCTGTAGCGTCCATCCGGTCCAAAGCGGCGCGACAATGGTCAGATTTAGCCAGTCCGCGCGCATGCCAAACACGGGAACTCCGGCGGAGCGTGACTGGTCGACCAGGATTGAGCCCGAAACAGAGCCGGTCGCCCGCTGATCCCGCTTGCGAGCGGGTTTGCGCGCCGTCATTGTGGCGAAATGATCAAGTCGCCCTTAGAGCTCCTGCTAAAATCACCGGAAAACACCGCCGAATTCGCGGGCCGGATCGGATCGGTCCTGCAACCCGGTGATTGCATTCTGTTGGAGGGCCCGATTGGCGCAGGCAAAACACATTTTGCCCGGAGCGTCATTCTGTCTCTGCTGGATCATCCCGAAGACATACCCTCACCGACCTTCACCCTGGTCCAGACCTATGAAACAGATGACGCAGAGATCTGGCATGCTGATCTGTACCGGCTTTCCCACCCTGACGAAGTCCACGAACTGGGACTGATCGACGCCTTTGATACGGCTGTTTGCCTCGTGGAATGGCCTGAAAAAATGGGCCCGCAGGCACCTCCACATGCATTGGCCGTTTCTTTTGCGCCCGACCCTGCCGGCGCAGACACGCGCCGCGTGATCCTGCGCTGGAGCGACCCGAAATGGACCCTGAAATTGGATATTCTGGCTAATGACTGACCGCAAGACTTTGGCCCGCGCCTTTCTGGCACAAACCGATTGGGCCGCCGCGACGCTGGCGCCCTTGGCGGGCGACGCATCAAACCGGCGCTATGATAGGTTGACGGACCCTGACACCGGTGAAACCGCCGTTTTGATGGATGCCCCGCCGGACAAGGGCGAAGACATCGGGTCATTCACCCGCATCGCTGGCTATCTCTCGAAAATTGGTTTGAGTGCGCCCAGGATTCTTGCAGAAGACGCAGAAAACGGATTCCTTCTACTAGAAGACCTGGGGGACGGATTGTTTGCCCGCGTCATTCCGCAAAACCCGGACCTGGAGCCGCTACTCTACGAAACCGCCACGGATGTTCTGGTCTCACTCCACCAGGCTGAACAACCTGTGTTAGACCATTATACACCGGCTCTGATGACCGAGTTGGCAGCCCTTGCCTTTACCAAATATCGCGCCAGCACCGTTGGCCCAGCCGATCCTGCGGCACTCAACCGTTTCATGACCCAATTTGAAGATGTCCTGCGGGATGCGACCCACGGGCATTCGGTTCTGATCCAACGAGATTATCACGCAGAAAACCTGTTGTGGCTGCCTGACCGCACGGGTGTCGCACGAGTTGGGCTGTTGGATTTTCAGGATGCCATGCTGGGCCACCCGGCTTACGATCTGGTGTCCTTGCTGCAAGATGCCCGCCGGGATGTGCCGGCGGGGATCGAATTGGCAATGTGCAAACGGTTCATTGATCGTTCCGGGGTTGAGGAACACGGGTTTCGAACCGCCTATGCTGTTCTGGGCGTGCAGCGCAACCTGAGGATCATCGGCGTATTCGCCCGACTTGCGACGGATTACGGCAAACCGCATTACGTAGACCTGATCCCACGGGTCTGGGATCATTTGCGGCGAGGACTGGATCATCCTGCGCTGGCCCTGGTGGCTGAGCTGATCCTGGATCAACTGCCGGCTCCTTCCCTCGACGTTCTGGCCAAGCTGAAGCCGTCATGACCGATCATCCGCAGGCCGTCATGTTGTTTGCCGCCGGGTTCGGAACCCGTATGGGTGACCTGACCAAGACTCTTCCAAAGCCCATGATCGAGGTGGCAGGCGCGCCGCTGATCGATCATGCGCTTGATCTCGCATACGCGGTCAATCCTGCGCGTATCGTGTGCAACCTTCACTACCTTGCACCCATCCTCGCGGCCCACCTGGCACCCCGCGACGTGCTGATCAGCGATGAAACCGAACGCATTCTCGATACCGGCGGCGGGCTAAAGGCTGCTTTGCCACTTCTCGGATCCGGGCCTGTCTACACGATGAACACCGATGCGATCTGGTCTGGCCCGAACCCACTGACGTTGCTTACTGAGGTTTGGAACCCTGCGCAGATGGATGCGCTGCTGATGTGCGTGCCGGTTTCGCATGCGCTGGGCCACGACCATCCCGGAGATTTTCAGGCCGATCCCTCGGGACGTCTCAGCCGCGGTCCGGGATTGGTTTACGGGGGCGTGCAGATCGTCAAAACCGATGCACTGCAAGATTTCGCGAACCCGGTGTTTTCGTTGAATGCGCTATGGGATCAAATCCACGGAAGTGGTCGATTGTATGGTCTCGAATACCCGGGAAAATGGTGCGACGTGGGGCACCCGGGCGGCATCGCGCTGGCCGAAGAGCTGATCGCGAGCGCCAATGTTTGACGTCAGTGATACACCGCGCGTCTTCGCCCTGCCCTGCGGCGTCGACTTTCCATCCCAGCTGATCGCCGGGCTCTCCGCGCGGTGCCCGGATCGGCACCTCGCACGCGTGCATCTGGTCGTGAATACCAGCCGTATGTCCCGTCGGATCCGCGCCCTTTTCGACGCGGGGCCGCCCCGCTTGCTTCCAAGAATATCGTTGCTGACAGAACTGGGCGACATGACCTCTTTGCCCGCACCGGCTCCGGCGTTGCGCCGCAAGCTGGAACTTGCCCAACTGATCTCTCGCTTGCTTGAGCGGCAACCGGATCTGGCGCCTCGCTCGGCGCTGTTCGATCTGACCGACAGCCTCGCCGCCCTCATGGATGAAATGCAGGGAGAAGGTGTGTCACCCGATGCCATTCGCGCGTTGGATGTCAGTGATCTTTCGGGTCACTGGGCACGGATGCAGAACTTTCTGGCGATCGCCGAGGACTTCACTGACAGCGACCCCACGTCTGTCGACCCGCAGGCAAGGCAAAGGCTGGCGGCCGAGGCGCTCATCGCGCAATGGCAGCAGTCTCCTCCGAACCACCCCATCATTCTGGCCGGCTCCACCGGCTCGCGCGGCACCACGATGATGCTGATGCAGGCAATCGCCCGGCTGCCACAGGGCGCGGTGGTCCTGCCCGGCTTTGACTTTGACCAGCCCGATACCGTTTGGGCTCAACTGGATAACGCGCTTACCGCAGAGGATCACCCCCAATACCGGTTCCGGAAATTGATGGATGGGTTGGACATCGTCCCCGCAGACATCCGCCCGTGGACAGATGCCCCTGCGCCCTCGCCCGCACGCAATAGGCTTGTATCACTGGCACTGCGACCAGCTCCGGTGACCCATGCGTGGATGACCGATGGCCCGCGGCTAAACGGTCTTGACCAGGCCGCTGCCGGAATGACTTTGGTCGAAGCATCCTCTCCACGAACCGAAGCATTGGCAATCGCCTTGCGCCTTCGCCAAGCGGTGGAAGACGGCCAGACTGCGGCGCTGATTTCACCGGACCGAATGCTGACGCGACAGGTCTCGGCCGCTCTTGATCGTTGGGGCATCCTGCCCGACGACAGCGCCGGTCTGCCGCTTCAACTGTCACCGCCGGGGCGGTTTTTGCGTCATGTGGCCGAGCTGTTCGCCCAGCGCCTGACCGGCACCGACCTTCTGACCTTGCTGAAACATCCGCTGACGCACAGCGGGAGCGAACGTGGCGAGCACCTTCGTCAAACCCGCGAGCTCGAGTTGTTTCTGCGCCGCAAGGGCATCCCGTTTCCCGATGCCGTTTCGCTCTCGCAGTTCGCAAACCGGACAAACGACACCGCTGTCGCCGGCTGGGTTGCCTGGGTGAGACAAGCCTTTTGTGACAGGCACCACCCCGAATCGCGCGCGCTTCGTGAATGGGTAGACCTTTTGCGACAAGCCGCCGAAGCAATAGCTGCCGGCAGCCAAAGCGAGCGGAGCGGCGCGCTTTGGGAAAAGAAGGCAGGCCAGGACGCCCTGAAAGTCATCGATGCCATCCAACGTGAAGCCGCGTACGGCGGCGCGATGTCAGCCCGCGATTTCGCCTCTTTGCTTGCCAATCTCTTGTCCGCCGAAGAAGTTCGCGACCGTGATGCCCCCTTTGACCGAATCATGATTTGGGGCACTTTGGAAGCCCGCGTTCAGGGTGCAGACCTGTTGATCATGGGCGGGTTGAACGATGGCGTTTGGCCTGAAGCCACCCCGCCCGACCCATGGCTGAACCGAAAAATGCGGCTGGAGTCGGGGCTTTTGCTGCCAGAACGCCGAATCGGTCTATCCGCGCATGATTTTCAGCAAGCTGTTGCGGCACCCGAGGTCTGGCTCACACGCGCCATCCGATCCGACGACGCCGAAACCGTGGCTTCGCGCTGGCTCAACCGATTGACCAACCTGATGAATGGCTTGCCGGATCAAGGTGGCCGAGATGCGCTGGCAGAGATGCGCGCGCGAGGTCAAAACTGGATGACCTGGGCCGACGCCCTGGATGACACGACACCAGTCGCACCAGCGCGACGGCCGTCGCCTCGCCCGCCCGTCACATCACGTCCGCGGCGGCTATCCGTCACGGAAATCAAACGGCTGATCCGGGATCCCTATGCAATTTACGCCAAACATGTTCTGAAACTTCGCCGGCTTGACCCTTTGGCGCAGGCTCCCGACGCGCTCCTCAGGGGCATCGTCGTTCACAAGGTGTTCGAGGCCTACGTCCAGATCACGGCCAACGACCCGCTACAGCTGAACCGCGACACGCTGATCGCCACGGCCCGCGATATCCTGCAGGAGAATGTCGCATGGCCAACGGCGCGAAAACTCTGGCTGGCCCGGATCGATAATATTGCCGATGCGTTTCTGGCAGCAGAAGCCGCCCGGCAAAAAGACGCGAGCCCCGCTGGATTTGAAGTTTCGGCAAAGCTTGAACTAAACGACCCTGTTTTTACCCTGGTCGGACAGGCAGACCGCATTGATCGCGGGACCGATGGCACATTACGGATCTATGATTACAAAACCGGTGCGCCGCCGACGCGCGACCAACAGGCAAAGTTCGACAAACAATTGCTGATCGAAGCGGCAATGGCCGAACAGGCCGGCTTTGAAAAGGTCGGGGTCGGACCAGTGTCTCAGGCAGCATTTATCGGGCTCGGCAGCGCCTACAAAGAGGTGCCCGCGCCACTGGAAGAAGAACCCCCCGCTAAGGTTCTCGGCGAACTGCGAGAGTTGCTTTCGGCCTACTTGGAGCAGGACCAAGGCTTTACATCGCGTCGGATGCTGCACAAGGACACCGATATTGGCGACTATGACCACCTTGCCCGTTTCGGAGAATGGGACCGCAGTAGCGATCCCGCGCCAGAGGATTTGACATGAGCGCCCGCAACGAAGCCACCGAGCGCCAGGTGCAGGCGTCAATGCCCAACATGTCCACATGGTTGGCGGCAAACGCCGGATCTGGAAAAACGCGCGTGCTGACAGATCGCGTGGCGCGTCTGTTGCTGAACAATGTCGAGCCGCAGCACATTCTCTGCCTGACCTATACCAAAGCCGCAGCAAGCGAGATGCAGAACAGGCTGTTTGCGCGCCTGGGCAATTGGGCCATGCTAGAAGACGCTCAGTTACGAGAAGCCTTGACGGAACTAGGCTCTGGCGGCCCGGTCGATGCAGATCAACTGGCTCACGCGCGCACGCTGTTTGCCCGCGCGATCGAAACACCGGGCGGACTAAAGATCCAGACCATCCATTCGTTTTGCGCGTCTCTGTTGCGGCGGTTTCCGCTGGAAGCAGGGGTAAGCCCCAGGTTTGCAGAGATGGAAGACAGGGCCGCTGCCCTGTTGCGGGCAGAGATCGTCGAAGATATGGCAGACGGCCCGGACTCAGAGGTTATCGACGGCGTGGCCCGCTTTGTCACCGATCAGGATTTCGACGCGTTGACTGCAGCTGTGACCGGGCGGCGCGGGGCGTTTACCAGCTACCTTGACGACGCTGATCTTCTGAGAGTGTTCGGATTGACGGAACACTCGGACGAAAACGCGCCAATCGCAGTGGGTTTTGACGGGACCGAGGCGGGTTTGATCCGCCAGGCCAGGCCCATTCTGGCCACGCAGTCGCCCACCATGGTTCGCCTGGCGGAAACCCTGGCCGGGTTGCCGTGGGAACAGCCGGATATGGCCACTCTGGAAACTTTGTATCCGCTGTTTCTGTATTCCGAAGGCGGCGGATATCGCGCAGAGGCAAAGCTGAAAAGTGTCCCGACCAAGAAAGCACAAGAGGCGCTTGGTCCCTTGTTAGAGCCTTTTCAAGCCCTCATGTCGCGTGTTGCACAGGCCCGCGAAACAGAACTGGCGTTGGCGGCTTTCGAGAAATCGAGAGCTTTGCATCGGTTCGCCAATGTCTTCTTGCCAGAATACGAACGGCGCAAGCAACTGCACGGCTGGCTCGATTTTGACGACCTCATTCTCAAGGCCCGTCAATTGTTGACCGATCCGGCCGTTGCCGCATGGGTGCTGTATCGACTTGATGGAGGAATCGATCACATTCTGGTCGATGAAGCCCAGGACACCAGCCCCGAACAATGGGATGTGATCGAAAAGCTTGCACAGGAATTCACCAGCGGTCTTGGCGCCCGCGCGGACATCGAGCGCACCATTTTTGTTGTCGGAGACAAAAAGCAATCGATTTACTCCTTTCAAGGCGCCGACCCTGATGCCTTTGACCGGATGCAAGCCGAGTTCTCGACGCGGCTGCAGGCGACCGGCACACGGCTGCAGGATCTGACGCTGGAATTCTCGTTCAGATCCGCGCAAGCGATCCTGAAACTGGTTGACCTGGTGTTTGCCGAACGGCCCAAGGCCGGGTTCCACAAGGACGCCACGCACAGGGCCTTCAAGACGGATCTGCCCGGCCGCGTGGATCTTTGGCCTGTTGTGGAGAAAGTCGATGACAGCGATGATCGCGCGTGGACGGATCCGGTCGACAGGCCGGGCGCCCGGCACCACACCGTCATTCTTGCCGACAGGATCGCAGCAACCATCAAGAAACTGATCGATGAACAGGAAACGATCCCGGTAGACGGTTTGAAACAAGGAGAATTCGCACGGCGCGCCGTTCAGCCCGGCGATTTCTTGATCCTCGTTCAACGCCGGTCTGAACTGTTTGCCGAGATTATTCGCGCCTGCAAGGCCGCCGGTCTGCCGATTGCGGGCGCCGATCGCCTGAAGGTCGGCGCCGAACTGGCCGTGCGGGATCTGGCCGCGTTGCTGTCATTTCTCGCGACGCCGGAGGATGACCTGTCGCTCGCTACCGTGCTGAAATCGCCGCTGTTCGGCTGGTCGGAACAGCAACTGTTCGATCTGGCGCACCGCAGGAATGATAAATTCCTGTGGCAGGCTTTGCGCAGTCGTGAAACCGAGTTTTTGGATACACTAACGATCCTGCACGATCTGCGGGACCAGGCCGACTTCCTGCGCCCTTACGACCTGATCGAGCGCATCCTGACCCGCCATGATGGGCGCAGAAAGCTGCTCGCGCGTCTGGGCGCCGAAGCCGAAGACGGGATCAATGCACTTCTCAGCCAGGCGCTGGCCTATGAGCGGACGGACATTCCCAGTCTGACCGGGTTCTTGGTTTGGATGGAAACCGATGATCTGGAAATAAAAAGACAGATGGGTAGTGCCGGCAACATGATCCGCGTGATGACCGTGCACGGGGCCAAAGGACTGGAGGCACCCATCGTCATATTGCCGGACACGGGCGCCCGAAAACCGCCAAAGACCGACGAAATCCTGATACACCAACAGGTGCCGTTGTGGCGCACGCGGGCCGACAGGACGCCTGCCGCGATTGCGGCGGCACGGGATACGCTGCGCGACAAGCAGATGAATGAGCGGATGCGGCTTCTGTATGTGGCTCTGACACGGGCGGAAAAGTGGTTGATCGTGGCCGCGGCAGGTGACCTCGATCGGAATGGAGACAGTTGGTACCAGATGGTCGAAGCTGCAATGCCACACGCAGGAGCCGAAACACACGACTTCGGTTTTGGCTCCGGGCTGCGGATGGCGGATGGCGAATGGACGGAACCGCCCATAGTCGCGATGACCCCGACAGTTCAGCACCATGCCCCGTTGCCAGATCTCTTTGATCGCCCCGCCGTCCTTCCACCGCCCCCTCTGCCAACACTTAGCCCGTCTGATCTGGGCGGCGCCAAGGCGTTGCCAGGCGAGGCCGGGCAGGACGAGGAGGCCGCCAAACTCAGGGGCACTCGCATTCATCGCCTGTTAGAGATTTTGCCCACGCTCAATCAGCAGGACTGGCAGGCCGCGACCCGGTCTTTACTGCCAGACTGCGGGTCGGACTTGCCAGAGCTTTTCGCCGAGGCGAACGCCGTGCTGAACGACTCCGAACTTGCGTGGATCTTTGAAAACGATGCCTTGAGCGAGGTCTCCGCCACCGCGCAGATCAGCCAGCGCCGTGTTCACGGCATTATCGATCGGCTGGTAGACAACAACGGCGTCCTGACGGCCATCGACTACAAGAGCAACGCCGAGATACCGGACACACCAAACGCCTGCCCCGAAGGTCTTCTGCGGCAAATGGGGGCTTATGCCGCCATGCTTGAACAAATCTTTCCCGGCCAAAAGATCGAGACAGCGATCCTGTGGACTCGCGCTCCGCGTTTGATGTACCTGCCGCACGATCTTGTGACAGCGGCTCTCGCACGCGCTACATGTCTTGACGAGACCGGGATGCCTACCTAGGTTCCTTATCCGACATTCAATCCCATTCAGGAGACACTCCATGTCCACCGTTGCCGTTACGGACGCCACGTTCGAGGCCGAAGTCAAGAATTCCGACATCCCCGTAGTGGTGGATTTCTGGGCCGAATGGTGTGGCCCCTGCAAACAGATCGGCCCGGCGCTCGAAGAGCTTTCGGCGGCTTATGAGGGCAAGATCAAGGTTGCCAAAGTCGATGTGGACAGCAATCCGAACACCGCTGCGGCGATGGGCGTTCGCGGGATTCCCGCATTGTTCATTTTCAAGGATGGTGAAGTCGTGTCCAACCGCACCGGAGCAGCACCAAAAGCCGCGCTGCAAAGCTGGATCAACGACTCGATCTGATATCCTGATCGCAGAGTTTACATTGAAGCCGGGGCGCCATTTGGGTCGCCTCGGCTTTTTCGTGATTTCACGAGCGAACAAGACGCAGCCGGACACCAGGCACGGGCGCCAGAACAAGAGCCGCTCTTGTGTCCTTGCTGCCCGACCGCCATATAAGCGCCTGTAAATTGGAGGCGATCATGAGCACAAACAGTTTCCCCGGGTGGCACGGAACAACGATCATTGGCGTCAGAAAAGACGGCACTGTCGTGATCGCCGGAGATGGTCAGGTTTCGCTTGGGGATACCGTCATCAAGGGCACGGCGCGCAAAGTCCGCAAGCTCAGCCCCGGCGGATTCGACGTGGTTGCCGGGTTTGCGGGCTCTACGGCGGATGCCTTTACATTGCTGGAAAGGCTGGAGGCAAAGCTGGAGGCGACGCCCGGTCAACTTGCCCGCGCAAGCGTTGAGTTGGCCAAGGATTGGCGCACGGACAAATACCTGCAGAAACTGGAGGCAATGCTGATTGTGACCGATGGACGAGACATCTTTGTCATCACGGGCGCCGGCGATGTGCTGGAGCCCGAACATGACGTGGCTGCGATCGGATCCGGCGGAAATTATGCTTTGGCTGCTGCACGCGGCTTGATGGACAGTGATCGCAGCGCCGAGGAAATCGCCCGGCGCGCAATGGCCATCGCAGCTGATATCTGTGTCTATACAAACGGCAATCTGACCGTGGAAACACTCTCCGAATAAGAATTTTCCAAAATTCTTATCAAAATTCTTCGAAAGAATTTTGGCCCCGAAAGGACCCGACATGACCGATCTTACCCCCCGCGAAATCGTCAGCGAACTGGACCGGTACATTATCGGCCAAAACGACGCCAAGCGCGCTGTCGCTGTGGCACTGCGCAACCGCTGGCGGCGCAAGCAGCTCAGCGATGATCTGCGTGATGAAGTCTATCCAAAGAACATCCTGATGATCGGACCCACGGGTGTCGGCAAGACCGAGATCAGCCGGCGACTGGCCCGTCTGGCCCGGGCTCCGTTCATCAAGGTCGAGGCCACTAAATTTACCGAGGTCGGATACGTGGGGCGCGACGTGGAACAGATCGTCCGCGATCTGGTGGACAGTGCGATCGCCCAGACACGCGAGTACATGCGGGAAGAAGTCCGGGCCAATGCCCACAAGGCCGCCGAAGAACGAGTGATCGAAGCAATCGCCGGCTCTGACGCCCGCGAGGCCACGCGCGAGATGTTTCGCCGCAAATTGAAAGCAGGCGAACTGGACGATACCGTCATCGAGCTGGACGTCGCGGACACGTCCAACCCGATGCCGATGTTCGACCTGCCAGGCCAGCCGGGCGGCCAGATGGGGATGATGAACCTTGGCGATATATTTGGCAAAGCGTTCGGCGGCCGCACACAGCGCAAAAAGATCACGGTTTCCGAAAGCTATGATATTCTGATCGAGGAAGAGGCAGACAAACTGCTGGATGATGAAACGGTGACCCGTGTCGCATTGGAATCGGTCGAACAGAATGGGATCGTTTTCCTGGACGAAATCGACAAGGTTTGCGCCCGCCAGGACGTACGTGGCGGGGATGTCAGCCGCGATGGTGTTCAACGAGATCTGCTGCCCTTGATTGAGGGTACCACGGTGAGCACCAAACACGGGCCGGTCAAAACCGACCACATCCTGTTTATTGCGTCGGGCGCATTTCATATCGCCAAGCCGTCAGACCTGTTGCCTGAACTTCAAGGACGGCTGCCGATCCGGGTCGAGCTGCGCGCCCTGACCGAAAGTGATTTCGTCCGCATCCTGACCGAAACCGACAATGCGCTGACGCTGCAGTACAGCGCGTTGATGGGAACCGAGAAGGTCACCGTAACCTTTACCAAAGACGGGATCGCGGCTTTGGCAAAAATCGCGGCAGACGTGAACGAATCTGTGGAAAACATTGGTGCCCGGCGTCTTTACACGGTCATGGAGCGGGTGTTTGAAGAGCTGTCGTTCTCCGCACCGGACCGTTCAGGCGACGTGGTGACGGTCGATGCCGGTTTTGTCGAAGAAAACCTCGGCGAACTGACCCGGTCGACAGACATCAGCCGTTATGTTCTTTAGGCTTCGCAAACAATTGCGTTAACTGTTGGCAAGCAGCCGGCAGGTGGAGTTGGTAATGCGGTATTGGATGTACATTTGCATAGCTGTTGTCCTAACCGCCTGTACCGACCGAACCTATACGCCAACCGTTCCGGAAGCTCTTGAGATCGGCCGCGCATACACCGTGTTCGCGGCCAGCACACGCGAACAGCGGGCTGATGGCAATTTCGGATTTGATCGGTCGCAATCCATTCACCGGTTGGAACTAACTGTCTCAATCCCCCCTTCACGGGCCGCAGGTCAGCTTGATTTCGCCTATTCCAGTCCAAAACCCGAAACCCAGTTCACCATCGCCGGTCGAAAAGAATTCCCTGGCCCGCAGGCATTTGACGCCCGTCTGAAGGCCGCGCTTGCTCAACTGCCGCCGACGGAACGCGAAGTGACTGTATTTGTGCACGGGTTCAACACTACGCAGGCAGAGACAGCAATGCGCGCGGCGCAGCTGGCCTATGACATTGATCTGCCTGGGATATTAGTGCTTTATTCTTGGCCGAGCCGTGGCAACCCACTCGGCTATGCTTATGACATCGACAGCATGCTTTTTGCCCGTGACGGGTTGGAGCAGCTGATCGACGAACTGCAGGGGCTTGGCGCCAAGAACATTCTGATGATGGCACATTCGATGGGCGGCCTCCTCGCGATGGAAACGATGCGCCAGGCCGACCTGCGCGACCCCGGTTGGGCTGACCGATCCCTGCGTGGAGTCGTTTTGCTGTCACCGGACATTGATGTGGAAGTCTTTCGATCTCAGATGTCTGCTCTGTCACCGCCACCGGAGCCTTTCATCGTGATGATATCGGAAAAGGACAAAATCCTGAACCTGTCGGCGCGTTTGCGTGGCGCAGGGGCGAGCGAACGCCTGGGCAACCTGAAACACGTCGCAAAGGTCGCTGATCTGCCAATTATGGTAATTGACGCAACCGCCTTTTCGGATGGGGCTGGGTCATCTCATTTTGTGGCCGCCACATCTCCGGCGCTGATCGCAATGGTGCGGGACGCCCGTTCTACCGCCAAACGCTTTGGTTCGGAAAAACTCGTGGTTGAATCACTGTTGCCCTCTCAGACAGTACAGACGCAAACGCAGGCCGTTCCGGTTCACGCGCTTGTTCCGGATAGTCCGGCTTGACGGGTTCGGTGGAAACCGTTGGCCTGCCCATCTACCTGAAATCCAATGCAAACTGGTTGTCAGCGGGTGCTTTGCTGACATTTTTGTCCAGTTTCGGGCAGACGTTTTTTATTTCGGTTTTCGCGGGAGCACTCCGTGCCGACTTTGGGTTGAGCCATGGTGAATGGGGCGGGATCTACACTCTGGGGACGGCCCTATCGGCGATCATCATGGTTTGGGCCGGTGGATTGTCCGATTTGTACCGGGTACGGGCCCTGGCTTCTGCCGTTTTGTACGGACTTGCCGCCGCCTGTTTCTTAATGGCGCTTAACCCTTGGCCCCTTGCCCTGGTCGGTGTGGTTTTTCTGCTGCGGTTCTTTGGGCAGGGGATGACCAGCCATATCGCCGTGGTGGCCATGGCGCGGTGGTTCACTGCGACGCGAGGCCGGGCGCTCTCTATCGCGACCCTTGGCTTTGCCGTGGGCGAGGCGATCTTGCCGCTCGTCTTTGTATCACTGATGACAGTGTTTGACTGGCGCGTTCTTTGGGTCGTCGCCGGGTTGATCTGCCTGGCCGGTATTCCCGCTTTGATCCGTTTGCTGCGTCGTGAACGCACGCCACAGTCAATGTCGAGTTCAGGTTCATCGGTCGGTATGTCGCAACGAAACTGGACCCGGCGAGAGGCGATTGGTCATCCGCTGTTCTGGTTCATGGTGCCGACGCTGCTGGGGCCGGCGGCCTTTGGTACCGCGTTTTTCTTTCATCAGGTGCATTTCGCTCAGATCAAGGGCTGGACCCATCTGCAGCTGGTTGCGCTCTTTCCGCTGTACACTCTGGTGGCTATAGCGGCCATGATCGCCTCGGGGTGGGCGCTGGACCGGTGGGGAACCGGGCGGCTGATACCATTTCTGCAGTTGCCTATCGTTGTGGCGTTTTTGGTTTTTGCGACCACCGCCACCCCCTCCGGCGCAATGGTTGGTTTTGTTTTCATGGCTTTGACAACCGGAGCAAATTCTACCTTGCCCGCAGCCTTTTGGGCCGAGTTTTATGGAACGGGTCATATTGGAGCAATCAAGGCGACGGCGGCAGCGGTGATGGTGCTGGGCTCTGCGATTGGTCCGGGCATCACCGGTATGCTCATCGACGCGGGTGTCGGCCTGGAACAACAGTTCGTCTGGATTGCCTTTTATTTTCTGGGATCGTCGGCGCTGGCATGGATCGGTGTGCGCCGCGCCCGCCGAGACCTGGCCATCTAGCGCGCGCGCCGCAGGTAGACGTAATAGGCCCCTTCACCGCCATGGCTGATGTGGGCCGGGGTCACCTGCAGGACAGCCTGGGCAAGCGGTGGAAGCGCAAGCCACTGGGGAACCTGATGTTTCAGGACTCCTCGCGGGGTTGGAATGGGCCCGTCATCGGATCCGGGTTTGCCCTTGCCTGTGATCACCAGGACCAGACGCTTGCCCGATGCCTGTGACGTTAGAATGAACCGTATCAAGGCCGGGTGCGCGCTGTTCAATCGCCTACCGTGAAGGTCAATCCGCCCCTCGGGGGTCAGTTTGCCGCGCCGCATACGTTGAAATGCCTTGCGGTCCATCTGCATCGGCGCATCGGTAATCCGCTGTTTCAATTCGGGCTGAAGATCGTGGCGCGAAGCAGGGTGAGAGGAGTTCTGGCCAAGATGAAACGGCTCAATCCGCCGGACTGGCGACTTTGTCGGTTTGGGCTTTGGCAACGGGGCAGGGCGGGACGCCGGCGCGCTTTCGGGGTGCAGCCGTTCTGTCTTGTCCACGACCCGATACCAAAGGTCGATTTCATCCTGTGTCAGTTTGCGCCGGGTCATGATTATCCATCCGGCAACAAGGCATAGGCGCGCTGGATCGGCAGCAGCACGATCATTCGGCCCGGATCGCGCAGGCGGCCCGCCGCCTGACCTGCCGCGTCACCGGTGCCAAAGAATATGTCGGCGCGTTGCGCCCCCTTGATCGCCGATCCTGTATCCTGCGCAATCATCAGCCGCCGCATCTTGCCGGCGCCGTCTTTCTCAAGCCAGACAGGGGCGCCGAGTGGTGTGTACTTTGGATCCACGGCCAGGCTGCGCAGGGGGGTCACCGAACGGTTCATGGCCCCGCGCGGACCCTCGTTGGGCGATACATTTCGGAGTTCGCGAAAGAACACATATGACGGGTTGTGGAACAATAGCTCGGTGCCGGGACCAGGGTTGCGCCGGACCCAGTTCTTGATCACCTGCGCGCTGACCTGATGGGCGCTATAAATACCGCGCCGCACAAGTTCCACACCAATTGACCGGTAAGGGTGCCCATTGGCGCCGCCATAGCCGATACGAATGGTTTTCCCGTTCTCCAGCCGAATCCTCCCGGACCCCTGGATCTGAAGAAAAAACAGCTCGACCGGATCATCGACCCAGGCGATCTCAAGACCGCGCCCATCCATTGTTCCGCTGGTCAGGATCTCGCGGCGGGTCATCCACGGATTGGCGGATTTGGCCTCGGGCGGCATACGATAGACGGGATATTGAAACCGGCCGCCCCGGTACCGCGCCCCGTCCAGTTCCGGCTCGAAGTATCCCGTGAACAGAGGATCCTGACCGTCGCGGATCAGTACAGGTCGAAAGAACAATTCGAAGAAAGCGCGTGCTGTGTCGGGTGTGTGGGATTGTGCGACTGCACACAAGCTGCGCCAATCCGGATCGTCCAGATCCGGGCAGGTCACGAGGAACGTTGCCAGAGCGGCGGCGTGATCATCCTTGGCCCAGCCATCGAGCTGGTCAAACCCAAGGATGTCGTGAGACACCTCTTCGGTTGGCTCGGCTCCGGCCTGAGGTCCGGCGGCCATCACGGCACCTGCCAGACAAATAGACCGAAGCGTCGCAATCATACGTCCGTGGCAACTAGCTGCCAGTTGGGATCATTCACGCCCATGGTGCGGGCAAAAGTCCAGGTGTCTTTTTGGCGTTTGATTGCTGTGGCGCTGCCTTCGACGATATCACCGCCGCGGTCGCGCACAACAGACGTAAGCTCGCCGACAAAGCGCATCGTCACCTCGGCCAGTCCGCTGTCCTTGTCGAACTTGGCGTCCAGAACCGTGGTTTCCCGCACGCCGATGAATTCCGCCTCGATTTTCAGGCCCTGATCCTCGCGCGCGGCCACGCCTGCAACAAAGCTGTCAAAAACATCGCCGGCCAGCAGGGGTTCGATTTCGCTCAGCTCGCCGCGTTCATAGCCCATAACAATCATTTCATAAGCTTGCCGAGCGCCTTGAACAAATTCGCCAACCATGAACGACGGCTCGACCCGTTTCATCGCCGCCAGTTCCTGCGCCGCGTGACTGTCTTCGGCGACGTGGTCCGTTATGTCGCGGTCCGGGCCGCCTTCGATGACTTCGAAATCCGGGCGGGCGCGTTTGGATGACGATTGGGGAACAGGAGGTTTTTCAAAGCCTTCACGTGTTCCCAGCACGCTTTTCAGCCGCAGGATAAGAAAAACCGCAATGCCGGCCAGCACCAGAAGCTGGATCAAAGGTGAGTTCATTTGGTCCTCGTTTCAGTGGTTGGGCTTTGTAAGCCGCGCCATTGGCCCTTATGTAGGTGACGCATGGGGCCAAGTCCACCGTGCAAGACGTGGGAAAGGACGTGTTGGATGTATCTGTTTCTGGCCTTTTTGCTGGTACCGATTGTTGAAATAGCCCTGTTTATTCAGGTTGGCGGTGTTATCGGGCTCTGGCCAACGCTGGCCATCGTGGTTCTGACCGCGATGCTGGGTACCTGGCTGGTTCGAACCCAGGGCCAAATGGCGATGGGGCAATTGCAACGCGCGTTTTCCGACCTGGATGATCCGACCGAGCCATTGGCACATGGCGCTATGATCCTGATTGCGGGCGCTTTGCTGCTGACGCCCGGGTTTTTCACGGATGCCGTCGGTTTTGCCCTGCTGATGCCGCCCGTTCGGGTGGCGGTTTTCCGCTACCTCAGCAAACGTATCACGGTCGCGCAGTTTTCGATGGGATCGCAGACGACCTATTCCCGCAACGGTCCCGGCGAGGACGTCATCGACGGAGAGTATCAGGAGGTGACGCCGCAATCCCGACCCGGCGGCAAACCATCGGGTTGGGTCGAAGGACCAGATGGCAAGTGATGCGCATTGAGAAGCCGGGACCAAGCTGCTAAGCAACAGCCAAATGTAGTTTGCGGAGTAGAAACATGGCCGAAAACGGCGAGACACAGCCACAACAGGCGCCTCAAATCCAGATGAGAATTCTGGGCCAGTTCGTGCGCGATCTGTCCTTTGAAAACGTCATGGCCCAAAAAGGCGCGTCGGGAGAAGTGACGCCCGATGTCAGCGTTCAGGTGAACCTGGACGCCAAGAAGCGGGCCGCCGACAATCAGTACGAAGTGATGGTCAAGCTGAACGTCGAATCCAAGGTCAAGGACATGGGCGATGTCCTGTTCCTGCTGGAACTGGACTACATGGGCGTTTTCCACATCGAGGGTGTCCCCGAGGACCAGCTGCACCCGTTTCTTTTGATCGAATGTCCGCGGATGTTGTTCCCGTTCCTGCGTCGCATCGTCAGCGACGTGACCCGCGACGGTGGGTTCCCGCCGCTGAACCTGGACAACATCGATTTCGTCGCGATTTATCGCAACGAGATTGCGCGCCGTCAGGCAGCGCAGGGTGAAGCTCCGGCAAACGCCTAAAGTTCTGGGCGCGGCTGTCTCAGGTCAGCCGCGTTTCCACAACGCCTCTTCCCCCAGCCTTTCGACAAAGGTTTCGTGCGCCGCGATTTCTGATGCTGTGATACGCGGGTGCAGGGGGGAATTGCGCGGTTTCGGACGCCAATTATCATCGACCCCGGTCTTTGAATCCGTGTTCGAAACCGACAGGGCAAAGTCGGGCTGCCGCCCGCCCGTCAGTTCCAGATAAACCTCGGCGAGGATTTCAGAGTCGAGCAGCGCGCCGTGCAGCGTTCGGGACGAGTTGTCGATCCCGAAACGGCGGCACAGAGCATCCAGCGAAGCCGGCGAGCCCGGGAACTTTTTCCGTGCTATCATCAAGGTATCGATTGCCTGATCGAACGGCAGCTGAGGCAAACCCATCCAACGCAGTTCTGCATTCAGGAACTTCATATCAAACGACGCGTTGTGGATGACAAGTTTCGCGTCGCCGATGAAGTCCAGGAAAGCTTGCCCGATCTCGGCGAACTTGGGTTTATCCGACAGAAATTCCTCGCTTAGCCCATGCACCTTGAATGCATCTTCGGGCATGTCGCGTTCGGGGTTGATATACTGATGATAGGTCTCGCCTGTCGCGACGTGATTGAACAGCTCAACTGCGCCGATCTCGACGATCCGGTCGCCGGACTCAGGATCGAACCCGGTGGTTTCCGTATCGAGTACGATTTCACGCATCTGCCATTCCTGCTCTGATCTTCTCTACGATATCTTGCACCTGAGAGCGGGCATGATCCACTGTGTCGGTAATGATCACAAAGTCGGCCAGCGCGCGTTTTTCGGCATCGGGCATTTGCTTTGCGCGAATGTTCTGAAATTGCTCAAGGGTCATCGTTCCGCGCTCCATCACGCGTATTTCCTGAATTTCCGCCGAAACAGAGACACATGCGACAGCATCCATGCGGGCGTTGCCTCCGGTTTCAAACAAAAGCGGAATATCAAAAACCAGAATATCCGAAGTTGCGTTGGCTTTGAATTCCTCTCTGTCCTGCGCGACCAGAGGGTGTACGATCTGCTCGATTTTCTTCAGGGCCGTCGAATCCTGGCCGATAATCTGTTTCAATGCATCCCGGCTGACCGTGCCGTCCACTACTGCATTGGGGAACGCGGCCCGCATCGGTTCAACTGCGGCGCCCCCGACATCATACAGACGGTGCACCGCGGCGTCCGCGTCCCAGACATCGCAGCCCTCGGCCGCAAAAAGTTTGGCCGTGGTGCTCTTGCCCATGCCAATGGATCCGGTCAACCCGAGGAGGAAACTCATCTTAGCGCCGCAGCCCGGGTGGCTTTGTCCACTTCGGGCCGAACCCCAAACCATCGTTCGAATCCGGGAACAGCCTGATGAAGCAACATGCCCAGCCCGTCGACGGTGGTACATCCGGCTTCTTCTGCGACCTGCAACAGGCGTGTTTTTAGCGGAGTATAAACCAGATCCGTGACCACGGCATCCGACCGCAACCCATCCAGAGGCACCCGCATTTCCGGTTTTCCGACCATCCCCAGTGAGGTCGTATTGACGACCAGACGGGCCTCTTCGATGACATTGCCCGCCTGCACCCAGTCGACAACACGTACGCGCTGGCCAAAATCTTCTTTCAGTTTGTCGGCCCGAACACGCGTGCGGTTGGTCAGAAGAATTTCTGGCACACCCGCATCCGACAGCGCCGCAATTACGGCACGCGCCGCGCCGCCAGCACCCAGAATAACCGCTGGACCTGATTTGGGATCCCAGTTGGGCGCACCCAGACGCAGGTTTTCCATGAAACCGTAACCGTCCGTGTTATCCGCGTGGATCTTGCCGTCGTTCCGGAAAATCAGTGTATTTGCGGCACCCATCAGAGTCGCCCGATCCGTTATCTGGTCGGCGATCGCCAGAACCTTCTCCTTGTGTGGGATGGTCACATTGATGCCGACAAATCCCATTTTGGGTAACGTCCGAATGACTTGCTCCAGATTTTCGCCGGCCACGTCCATCGGAATGTAATACCCCGGAATCCCATAGGTATTCAGCCAGTGGCGGTGCAGCCTGGGCGACTTTGAATGTGCGATCGGTGATCCGATCACTCCGGCCAAAGGAATCTTTTGCAATGTCATTGCTCGATCACCCCTCGCAAGGTCAGAAAATTCAGCAGTTCCATCAGGGGCATACCCAAAACGTTAAAGTAGTCGCCGTCAATGCTGGTGAACAGCCGAACACCTTCTTCTTCCAGCTTATTACCACCGACAGCATGACGGATACTGTCCCAGTTGCGATCGACATAAGACCGTAGGTAATTGTCGGAAAATTGCCGCATCCGCAACCGAACCTGTCCAACATGACGCCAGATCGGAGCACCGTTTTCACAGATAACCACGGCCGACAGCAGCATGTGCCGGTCGCCCCGCAGCATGGACAGTTGCTCGATTGCGTGTTCGGGCGTCTTGGGTTTGGACAAGATCTGACCGCGGAACTCCAGAACCTGGTCACACCCGATAACCCAGGAACCGGGAATTTTGTCGCTAACCTTGCGTGCTTTCATCTCGGCCAGGGCGTCCGCGATGTCTCGCGGTGATGCAGCTTCGGCAAGAAGTGACGTTTTCATAGAATCTTCATCAACGCGAGGTACCACGATGCTGTGGTCTATCCCCGCCTGCGTGAGCATCTTTGCCCTCACGGCCGAACCCGAGGCCAGGATTAGGGAAGCGGGCATGTGGAAAACCTCTGGATGAATCCGGAATGATGCTGTGATGGTTTGTATGAAATCCGGGGATTTCTGCAACCCTGTCAAACATCCGGGGATCTCACGGTGATCTTCCTGGTTTTCTCCCTTTGGGAAAAGGATAAGTCGGCTGCTCAGGATAACCTGCCCTGCCTGAATTTCTCCCCGAGTTATCCTCAGCCTCTTTGGATCATGATAGATTCTAAACTGCTGTGTTTATTACATAAATTTTCTTTCTTCAAGAAAACTTCTGATTCTGTGCACCGAACTTGTCCTATGTGGATAGGAGGTCGTACAACACTGTTATCCACGGGGCAGCGGCCTACCTACAAAACCATCATCCTTTCTTCTTTATATATTTTTTATTAGGAGATCAGATCAAAGAACGAGG
>ENA-OWNT01001536-OWNT01001536.1-seawater-metagenome-genome-assembly--contig:-NODE-1536-length-28541-cov-10.284535_pt1 | contig 28541 bp, 22 predicted proteins | sample MGYA00238136_ERZ651165 | MGnify/ENA primary metagenome ERZ651165 (study PRJEB26861, sample SAMN08777766) | seawater metagenome | isolation source: coastal seawater | place: USA: Florida | collected...
TGTCGGGTCTGGGCATCGATGGGCTCGGGGGACGACGAATCGATGGGTAGGTGCCAGATTCGTCGCTTTGTTCGCTGGCGCTCACGCTCCGAACGACTCGGTCGAGGTTGATCGAGGCCGCCCTGAAGGGGGAAGACATCGTCGTTCTCACAGTCCTCCCCCTTCAGGGGGAAGTGGCCGCGCAGCGGTCGGAGGGGGCCCCACCAGCACCCACCCCCACCTACGGCCCAACCCCCGGCACCATCACCACCGCCCCCACCCCACCGTCATCCACCGGCGGATGACTCAGCAGCAGGTCGGGCACCGCATCTGCGCTGTCGAGCAGCAGCCCCCCGCGCATCGTCACGCCAAAGTCCGCCGTCACGTCGGCCGCCGCCAGCTCGAACGTCGACCCCTCGTTCGGAACCTCCATCACCCCACCGTCCGCATCGGCCAGGCTCACGTAGCTCACGAAGCGCGCGCCCCCGGAGCGGAGGGTGAGGCCACGCACCGCCAGCTCTTCGCCGGGATGGAGGTCGAGGTCGCCGGCCGCAGCAAGTCCCGCGCCGAGCGCCACCACCGTGCCGCCGTCTTCACCCACCAGGCGGGCCACCAGGTCGACCTCCGCCAGCGGAGCCCGTCCCGAGATCTCCGAGATGGTCGACATCGCCACCACGTACACGTCGCCCGCGCTGGCGTCGGAGCCTGGACAAGCCACCGCCACTTCCGGGTAGCCGTCGCCCGTGAAGTCACCCGTGGCCAACCCCACCCCACAGTACTCGCCCGGGATCGAGCCACGCACGATGTGGGCATCATCGAGCGCAACGTCTACATCGGCGAAGTCGGCCGACTCGAAGACGTGCACCATCCCGCCACCGTCGTTGATCAGCGGCTCCGACAGGGCAAACACCCTCCCGCCCATCCCATCGGGGCTCGTCTCCATGCGCGCCCCCAGTCCGGCTCCGGGCGTTCCTTCCAGAGTGGCCACCCGCTCGCCGGCGTCGATGAGAAGGGACGCCTCGCCTTCCAGAGGTCCCGTCACGAGCCACACCGTGCCGGTCGGTGCGATGCCGCGCATGCTGCTGTTGGCGATGGCCAGGTCCCAGTTGCGTTCGTCGTCGAGCGTGCCGAGCGTCAGGAGCGTGGCGAACTCCAACGACTCGGTCACCCGCGGCATCATGAAGGCCGATGGCTTCAGGGCTTCGCGGGAGGGGAGGGGGTCGTAGACGATGGCGATGTGGCTGTCGTCGAACCGAACGTCGCCGCCGGTGCTCAGCACCACCAGGTCGGGAGAGGCCGCCCCACCCAGGTTGGGGTGGATGAGCACCGCCTGCCCGAAGCCCACTTCCGTCGCTGCCCCCACCGCGTAGGCTTCCGTCCCGCTCGAGGCGTCCTGTTCCACGAAGTACTCGTCGGCAAACGGGCCTTCGAACACCTTCACCACACCCGGCTCGGGGCTGGTGACCGACCCTCGGCCCGGTCGTCCCACCGCCACCAGTGGCGCGTCGTCGGTGGCGATGGCGTCGAACACCTGTCCCATCGCCAGGCTCTCCGACCGCTCGGTGAAGACCGCGCCCGTCGACGCCACGACCGCCTCCAAGGTGTCGGCCTCCGAGTACCGACACGACGCCCGCTCAGCATCCGGTGCACAGCCCTCGAACACCCGCGTGTTGCACACCTCCGGTTGGTCGGGATGGATGGCATTGTTGGTGTCGTCGCAGTCGTCGTTCACATCCGACGTGTGGGTGTCCGTGGCCGCACACAAGCACAACACGGTCTCGGGATCACCGTGCCCGTCGCCATCTCCGTCGATGCCGTACGCCCGGCACCCCTCGGCATCCGCCTCGTCGATGTCGCCGTCGCAGTCCTCGTCTACACCCCCGCACCGCTCACTGGCGCCCGGGTGGATGGTGGCGTCGTCGTCGTTGCAGTCTTCCGAGGCGTCCCAGCCGTCGCCATCCACATCCGCGACGGCGCTGGTGGTGGGGTCGGTCCCCCCCGAAGACGCTTCCTTCAGCTCGGGGAAGGTGGGCAAGCAGCCCGCCAGCCCCAGCACGACCCACCACACACTCGGTTGTGGCCGAGGCTGCGTTTGGATCAGCACGGAACCTCCCGGGGCACCCTCCGCAGTGTAGCCGTCGGGCGAAGGAGCTGCGCCGGGTGCTGTGCGGTCAGGCCAGCTCGTTCTGAAGGCGCGCCTTGTCGTTCACGCTCCCGAAGCGGCCCATTTCGTCGTGCGTGATGCGGGCCATCGCGCACTCGGGGTCGTGCGTGAAGAAGATGCGACCCTTGCGCTCGGCGAGGTCGGTGAGCAGCGCGGCCTTTTCGTCGATCAGCAGCTCGGGGAAGCGGTCGTAGCCCATCGTGATGCTGCGGTGGACCCAGGGACGGCCGGGCACCAGGTCGCCGGCAAACACCACAGGACCCAGCATGCCCGGAACCTCGGTGAGCATCAGACCAGGGGTGTGCCCGTTGCTGAAGTGGAAGCGGTAGTCGTCGCCCAAGGTCTCGCTGGGCTTTCCTTCGTCGACCAGCTCGAGCCGACCCGACGCCGACAACAGGGCCTGCAGCTCCGGTACGAAGCTCGCTTTGTCGCGGGCATGGGGGTTCTGGGCCCGCTTCCACGCTGGCCGGCTCACCACGTAGGTGGCGTTGGGGAACAGCAGCTCGTAGGCCTCGCCTTCGCGCCATGCCGTGAGCAGGCCACCGGCGTGGTCGAAGTGGAGGTGGCTGAGCACCACCACCGAGATGTCTTCGTGGGTGAGGCCCAGCTCGGCGAGGTTGTCGAGCAGCACGTGGCGGTCTTCCTGCACCCCGAAGCGGTCTTTGAGCTTCGGGTTGAAGAAGGCGCCGATGCCGGTCTCGAGGAGGATCCAGCGGTCGGGCTCGCGCACCAGCATCGCGCGGCAGGCGAGGTCGATGCGGTTCCGTTCGTCGGGCGAGGCCCAGCGCTCCCACAGAGGCCGGGGCGCATTCCCGAACATGGCGCCACCATCGAGCTTCTGGCTGTTTCCTTCGACGGAGTACAGGCGGCGTTCGATCATGGTGGCTCCGCGAGACGGGCATGGGGGTCGGAGTGGCGCCCGTGACTCCCTCGCATAGCGCACACACCCCCTGGACGTTCCACGGCCTGCAATCGTGGTGACATCACCGCTGGGCCCTGCTGCCGCCGTCCGCCGGTGGGCCGTCCGGGTTGACCGAGTCGGCGCTTCCGCCGCGCCCATCTACGCAGGCCGGGCCTTCTGGGTGCGGCAATTGGTCGACCCTCGGGGGGCTTTCACCGACGCAATCGACCACCGCCCATCCGACCACGTGAGCTCGAGGCGGCCGCCGTCGGACTGCCACACCGCGGTGCCAGGGGAGGGGAGCGTGAAGCCTGCATCGACCAGCGCGCACATCTGACCGGGCGTGGCGCCGTCGGGGAGGTCGGTGCCGCCCGCCCATCGCGCCCGAATCTGGAGTGCGACCACGAGGGGGTCTTCCGGAGAACCGCCGCTCCCCGCCGCCCGCAACCGTCCCGGCTGCAACCAGGCCTCGGCACCTTCACTCTCGCCGGTGCAGCCCGTGCACGTGAACCGGGTGCGGTGGTCGAGAACCTGCACCACGTCGATGCGCACACCCAAGCGCTTGATGTGGGCCACCGCCACCCCACCCGGTCCCACAGGTGTGAGGGGCGCGTGGGTGGTCCAGGCCGTGTACGGCGGCGGACCAAGGGTGTCTTCGGGCGTGGCCACGAGCTTCTGGGGCGGGGCCTTCTTCTCGGGAGGCGGCGCCGCGGAAGGAGGCGTGGGCGCCGCAGCCCGTCCAGCAAGCTCCGCGGGCGATGGCGTGGGCTGGGGCCGCTCCGAGGGAGGGTCGGGCGGGACGTTGGGCGGCGGCGTGACATCCGACGGCAGGTCGGCGATCTCGGGCGCCGAGCAGGCCACGAGCAGGAGCGAGAGGAAGGCGAGGGGGCGCATTGGGTCCGAGGGGGAAGGCGCAGTGAGACCGGGATATCCCGGCAGGCATGTTGACTCCCGGTTCCACGGTCGCTGTGGTGGCTCCTGCTCACCCATTTCAGCCCGAACGCCTTGTCGCAGGATGTGATGTCTTGCGCAGCTGGGGCCTCGAAGTCGTGGAGATGCCGCACCTGCACGCGCATCACCGCTACACCGCCGGCAGCCGGGCCCAGCGCTCGGCCGACCTCCTCGCCGCGCTCACCGGCCCCCACATCCACGCCGTCTGGTACGCCCGGGGGGGCTCGGGAACGGTCCACCTGCTGCCCCACATTCCGCTCCACCAGCTCGACAACCGGCCAGTCATCGGCTTTTCCGACGCCACCTCCCTGCTGTCGCACCTCTGGAACCACCGGGTCGGCCGACCGATCCACGGGCCCGTCCTACACACCCTCGGCACCACGAACGACGCCCCCTCGGTCGCCGCCACAAAGGCCCTGCTGATGGGCACCCCCACCACCGTCTGCTGGCAGGGCAGCGTCCTTCGCCCCGGCCCCACCGTCCGGGCCCCGCTCGTGGGCGGCAACCTGTGCGTGCTCGCCAGCACCTGCGGCACGCCCTTTCAGCTCCAGGCCGGTGGCTGCATCCTCCTCCTCGAAGAAATCGGTGAGCAGCCCTACAAGGTCGACCGCCTGCTCACCCAGCTGCGGCTCGCCGGCGTGTTCGAGGGCGTGAAGGGCGTGGTGGTGGGCGACTTCATCGGATGTCGACCCCCCGACGGCGCCGACTGGACCATCCTCGACGTAGTGGACGAAGCGCTCGACGGCCTCTCCATTCCCATCCTCTCCCACGTCCCGGTGGGCCACGGCGCGCGAAACCATCCCTTTGAGATGGGCGCACCCGTCGAGCTGACCTCCTGCGGCAGCCTCCGCTTCCTCGCCCGCCCGACAGTGTGAGCACCATGCCCAACTTCGCCCCCCTGGTGGCCCATCTCGACGATGCCATCGCCGACGGCGCCTGCACCGGTGCCGCTCTGTCCATCCGCACCCTCTCCGGCACGGCCTGGACCACCGAACGCGGCCATGCCCAAGTCTGCCCGCGGCTTCGTCCCGTCCGACCAGGCCAGGTCTGGGACCTCGCCAGCCTCACCAAGGTGTTGGGCACCACGGCCATCTGCATGGCTCTGGTCGACCGTGGCGAGCTCGACCTCGACACCCCCTTGTCCACCCTCCTCCACGGTGCACCCGACGGTGTCACCCCCCGGCTGTGCCTCTCCCACGCATCCGGCTGGCCGGCCTGGTCCCGCTACTTCGACGCCGTCGAGGCCACGCACCGCCCGTGGGGCACACAGGCCACCCGCGAGTGGGTCTTCGAACAAGCCTGGCGCACCCCGCTCGAAGCGCCCCCCAACACTCGGCACCGCTACTCCGACATCGGCATGATCGCTCTGGGCGCCTACCTCGAGCGGCTCACCTCGACCCGGCTCGACCTGCTCTGGCACACACTCGTGGGTACGCCCACCGGGGTCGACCTCCGCTGGGGCTGGCCCGGTGCCGCAGCCACCGAAGACTGTCCCCTGCGCGGACGGGTGGTGGTGGGCGAGGTGCACGACCTCAACGCCGCTGTTCTCGGGGGCATCGCACCCCACGCCGGGCTGTTCGGGTCGGCCGACGCCGTGGCGGATCTGGGGCAGCACATCCTCCGCAGCCACCGCGGTTCCGGCTGGCTCCAGGCCACCACGGTCGACCACTTTTTTGCGTACGCCGGACCGGGCAGCCACCACCTGGGCTTCGATGGCGTGACCCCCGGGGGCTCGTCGGCCGGACCCCACTGGCCGCTCGACGGCGTGGGGCACCTGGGCTTCACGGGCTGCAGCGTGTGGATGGCGCCCCGACAGGGAGTCGTGGTGGCCCTCCTCACCAACCGCGTGCACCCGGTCATCGAAGGGGGCGCTGTGCCCGGTGCGCCACTGCACCCACGGTATCGGTGCTTCAAGGCCCTCCGGCCCGCTGTCCACAGTGCCGTGGTCGAGGTCCTCTCGGGAGCTGGTCTATGGGGTGGTCCGGAGCATTGAGGGCTGGGCAACCCGCACCCGGGTTGGGCGGCACCACGGCGGCGCGCTATTGAGCCCGGCCTTACTGTGGAGTCGACGTGAGTGAGTCCCGCCGCTGGTTCGAGCAAGCCCCCCCGGAGCTGCAGACCCGCCAGAAGCGCGTGTCGCCGTCCCCGAAGCTGTGGGTGAAGTGCCCCGAGTGCCGCAAGGTTCTCTACAAAGAAGACCTCGCCGAGAACTGGCAGGTGTGCTCGGGCTGCGGACACCACCTTCGTCTGGCGGCCACCGAACGCATCCGCCTGCTGGTCGATGAAGACAGCTTCGTGCGCGAAGACGGCGAGCTGCGGTCGGCCGACCCTCTGTCCTTCGTCGACTCCAAGCCGTACCCCGTGCGCCTCGCACGTGCGGCCCAGAAGACCGGCCAGCCCGATGCCTTCATCTCCGGCAGCGCCACGATGGACGGCATCGCCGTGCAGGTGGGTGTCTTCGACTTCCGCTTCATGGGTGGGTCGATGGGCTCGGTCGTGGGCGAGCTGGTCACGCGCCTCTTCGAGCGTGCGGCCGAGAAGAACCAGCCCGCCATCGTGGTGAGCGCCTCGGGTGGGGCCCGCATGCAGGAAGGTGTGCTGTCGCTCATGCAGATGGCCAAGACCTGCGCCGCACTGGCCGTCCTCCGCGACAAGAACATCCCCTACATCAGCGTTCTCACGCACCCCACCACCGGCGGTGTGGCGGCGAGCTTCTCCATGCTGGGCGACCTCATCATCGCCGAGCCCGAAGCCTTCATCGCCTTCGCCGGCCCCCGCGTGATCGAACAGACCATCGGTCAGGCCCTCCCCGAGGGCTTCCAGACCAGCGAATACCTCCTCGAGCACGGCCTGCTCGACTCCATCGTCCCCCGCGGCGAGCTTCGCGACACCATCGTGCGGGCTCTGCGCCTGCTCACCGATCCCATCGCCTGAGGCGAGGTCTGCCGTGCGCACCCACCCCATCCTGACGGACCTGGCCCGCTTCGGACAGCGCCTCGGGCTGGAGCGCATGGCCAGCTTCCTGCGCTGGCTCGGCGACCCCCATCGCCACGCCCCCGTCCTCCATGTGGCCGGCACCAACGGCAAAGGCAGCGTGGTCCGCATGGTGGGCGCGATGCTGCGGGCGCGTGGCCTTCGTGTGGGCGAGTACACCAGCCCCCACCTGCAGCGGGTCAACGAACGCATCGTGGTCGACGGTCAGGAGATCTCCGACGACACCCTCTCGGCGCTCCTCGAACAGCTGGTCGAAGCCCGCGACGTCTGGATTGGCGCGGCCTCGGGGGGCACGGGCGGAGGCCTCACCTACTTCGAGGTCATGACCGCCGCGGCCTTCTTGCACTTCTGCCGCGAAGACGTCGATGTGATGGTGATTGAGGTGGGACTGGGCGGTCGCCTCGACGCCACCAACGTGGTCGACCCCATCGCCACCGCCATCGTGTCCGTCGGCCTCGACCACACCGAACAGCTGGGCCCCGACCTCTCCTCGATTGCCTCCGAGAAGGCTGGCATCGTCAAGAAGGGCGTGCCGGTGGTGGTCGGTCCGCTCCATCCGTCGGCCCTCCGGGTGGTCCGCAGCATCGCAGCGGAGCGCTCCGCCCCCCTCGTGGCGCCTCCCGAGTCCTTCCGGGTCGACGAACGGCACACCCAAGGCCTCTGCTACAGCAGCCCCACCCGCAGCCTCGACCACCTCAACCTCGCCCTCCGCGGCGGGCACCAGGTCTGGAACGCGGGCGTCGCCCTCGCTCTGGTCGACCAACTCCCCGAACACATCCGCCCCGACGACGACGCCTGTCGGGCCGGACTCGCCACCGTCGCCCATCCGGGACGACTCGAGCGGGTGGCCCCCGATGTGTGGGTGGACTGTGCCCACAACAGCGACGGCGCCGAACAGCTGGCCGCCTGGCTGCGCGAGCTCCCCGACGACGCCCGCCCCCGCACGCTGCTGCTGGGCATGTCCGAAGACAAAGACGCCCGCGCCGTCGGTCGAGCCCTCGCCCCCTACATGGACCGCGTGCTCACCACGCACTGCGCCCATCCCCGCGCGATGTCGGCCGGCGTGTTGGCCACCCACCTCATCGACCTCTCGTGTGCCGTGCTGCCCGCCGGCCCGATTGAAGATGCCCTGCCGGTCGCCCGTGCAGGCAACGGATCGGTGATGGTGACCGGCTCGGTGTTCCTGGCCGGAGCAGTGCGCGACCTCCTCGGAAAGTAGCGCGGCTTTTGAGGACTACGAGAACGACGATGTCCTCCCCCTTCAGGGGGCCCGCATCACCTCCAGAGCCCTCCCCCTGAACGGTGAGGCCTGCGAGAACAACGATGTCCTCCCCCTTCAGGGGGAGCAAGGCGCCGAGCGCGAAGCGCATCGGAGGCGCCGCGGTAGTCATTGCGTAGCAGGGCCCGAAGGGCCGGAGGGGGCCCCCCGGTCGTCATTGCGTAGCAGGGCCCGTGGAAACGCCCACCCGGTCATCCACCACCTCCTCTGCAAGCAGGGCCGCCTACTCCAGGGCAGCGAGCGCCTTCCCGAACTTCTTGTCCGCCTGGAGGAAGCCCACCACATCGCGCGTGACGTCGGTGCCTGCGCAGCCCCCCAGCGACGGTGCGTTCGCACACAACCCCACATCGGCCGGAGCGCCCTTCTTGGCGCCCTTCTCCAGAGCGGTCTTCATCGCAGCGAACAGCACCTTGCCGTCGGCAGCGAGCGCGTCCGCGTACTTGGCCCGCTCTTTCTTCGCGGCCGCCAGCTTGTCTTCCCGCGACCGGCTGTCGTCTTCGAGGATAGCGGTCAGCGCGCGGTCCAGGTTGTCCTGGTGCACCTCGAGCCGCGCCTTGAGCAGCACCCGCACCACCACACCCGCCTGCACCCAGCTGGCCGACCCCGTCAGCGGCACCACCTCCCACGTGCGGGAGGGCTCGCTCACGTCGGGCCACGCGATGCCGTCGATCGACGCGATGGCCTTCTTCAGCTGCGGATCCGTGTCGATGATGGCGGCGAGCCGAGCGTTCGCATCGTCGCCCGGACAGTTCTTTCCGCCCACCATCGCCGCAATCCCGGTGGCTCCGCACTCCACCAGGCCCTGGCCATCCGACTCCAAGGCGCGGGCCAGCGCAGCACCGAATTCCGCACTGTAGTCCTCGCCCATCAGGTCGACATGGCGCTGCAGGCGGAGGTGTTCGCCGGCGGCTTGTCGGCGGGTGGCGTCCATCCAGTCCAACAGACCGTCCGGTGCCCGGTCTCCCAGCGACAGAGCGCCCAGCTCGAGCAGCTCGAGGCCCTTGCCCACCTTTGACAGGCTGCCGGCTGCCGCTTCGTAGCGCGGACCCACCGAGTCGGCCGCGCCCGCGAAGACCTTGCTGGCGCCGGCGATGTCGTTGGGGTGGTAGTGACCGGCAGGAGCCTCCGCCCCGGCGGGGGAGGCGACGCAGACCAGGAGGCCGAGGAGGAGGGGGCGCATGCGGCGAGGGGTCACGGTGGACTCCGATGGAAGGCGGGCACGGGTGACGGCGGGGCACCCGGTCGGATACCCGGAAGTGTGGCACAGTCGTCCGCACTCGGACGGCAGGGAGCGGCGTGTGGCAGGCAGAACCCTGGCGGTGAGCGGAACCGGTGGATCGCTTCCCGGCAACAGCGCACTGCGCAACCAACTCGCCCAGCTGGCCGACAGCGGGCGCCTCCACCACTGTCTGCTGTTCGAGGGTCCTCCCGGCGTGGGCAAGGCGGCCACGGCGTTGTGGCTCGCACGGCGGATGAACTGCACCGAACCGGTCGACGGCAACGCCTGCGGCCAGTGCTGGTCGTGTCGCGCCATCGACAAAGGCCACCACCCCGACGTCATCGTGGTGGGGGTCGACCCCGAGCGCACCGCCCCCGTGGTGTCTGTGCGGCAGGCGCGCGAGCTCATCCGGTCCCTCGCGCTGCGGCCCCACTCGGCCAACCGTCGCTTCGTGATCATCGACCCCGCCGATGCCATGAACGCCGCCTCGGCCAACGCGCTCCTCAAAACCTTCGAAGAGCCCCCCCACGACACCGGCTTTGTGCTCGTCACCGGGCAGCCCGGCGCCCTCCTCACCACCGTCCGCTCCCGTTCCCAGCGCGTGCGGTTCGCACGGGTCGCCGACACCGAGCTGCGCGCCTGGCTGGAAGACAAAGAGGTGGAAGAGGCCGCCTGGATCGCCAACCTGTCCGACGGCTGCCCCGGCCGCGCGCTGGCCCTCGCCGACGGTGAGGCCGAAGCCTGGCGGTCTGCCCGCGACGAGCTGCTGGACGCCCTCAGCGGCGACATCCAAGGTGTGTTCGCCTTCGGTGAGAAGCGAGCCAAGGGCGACCGCTCCAAGTGGACCGCCCACGTCCTGCTGGCCCTCGACGGCCTCGATCGGATGCTGCAGGACACCTGGCGGTGGCAGGTGCGCGGGGAGCAGCCGGCCGATGCGCTCTTCAACCCGCGTCAGCGCCGCCGAATTGCCGCCTGGGCCGACCGCCTCGACCCAGCCGGCATCGCACGGTGTGCCGGAGCTGTGGAAGAGGCCAGGGGACAGCTGCGGGCCTTCGTGAACGGCCGCATGATGGCCGACGCCCTGTTGTGCCGGCTGGCCACCGAGCTGGGGCCCGCCCGCAAGGTCACCTGATCCCAAGACGGACACACCCCCCGCCAACAAGGCGGAGGGTGTGGGATGTCCGGGGCTGAATGCCGACCGTGTGGCCGGTGCTCAGCTGTCGGACTTGGGGCTCACCATCGAGGGTGCGTTTGCATCGGCCTCGGGGGTGTGGATGGCGAAAGCCGGGGTGGTTCCGTGGATGCGAAGCTTGCGCTTGCGCTCCTTGCCCATGTTCTTGCGGCGGAGATGACGCTTGTAGCGGGTCTCCTGGGTGTTGCTGGCCATGATGTTCTCCGAATCGGCGGGACGCACGCGCTTACCGCCGCAGGTGCAGGTTGTCAATGATCGGCGGTGGCCCGGGCGACCTGGTTGGGGTCGTCGAGGGTGAGGTCGCCGGGAAGGAGCATGGCGGCGCCACCGTCGGCCAGGACGCGGTTCAAGCGAACCACGCCGGCGAGGCTGTGGGTGGCGGCACCGGGAAGCGACGCGCCTGCCAGCACTTCGGCGAGCTGGGCATCGGCGTCGGGGGAGGGGTTGGTGAGCTCTTCGACCAGCTGGTCGACGAAGCTGCGGCGCTCGGGGAAGCGCTGGATGCCGTAGGTGTCGAGCTCGGCAGCGGTGGCGGCATACGCGATGGCGGCGTCGAGGCCACCCAGCTCGTCGATGAGGCCGTGCTCGAGGGCCTGGGTGCCCGTCCAGACCCGGCCTTGGGCCACCGCTTCGAGGTCTTCCAGGGCCATGCCGCGGCCGTCGGCGGCCTTGGTGGTGAAGACGTCGTAGAAGCCCGAGAGGAAGGACTGGAACTTCTTCCGTTCGTCTTCGTCGAAGTCCTTGGTGGACGACAGGAGCATCGCGTACTTGCCGCGTTGGTCGGCGTGCAGGTGCACTCCGAAGCTCTCGTACACGCCGGCGAAGTTGAGCTTGCCGCCGAACACGCCGATGGAGCCGGTGACCGTGCCGGGGCTCGCGAACACGCGGTCGCCGGCCATCGACATGTAGTACCCACCGCTGGCGGCGTAGTCGCCCATGCTCACGATGAGAGGCTTCTTGTCTTTGGTGCGCACAATCTCGCGCCACATGGAGTCGCTGGCCGTGCCGCTGCCGCCCGGGCTGCTCACCCGCAGCACGACGGCCTTGATGCTGTCGTCTTCGCGGGCCTTCTTCAGCTGGGCCACCACTGTGCGGTCGCCGATGTACCGGCTGCCGAACATGTCCTGATCGGACTTGCCGGACACGATGGTGCCCTCAGCGTAGATCACGGCCACCTTGTCGCTGCCGTTGCGCCAGCCCATCCGGAGGTCGCGCACGTACTCGGACATCGACCGGAAGTCGGGCGCTTCGGGAGGGTCGTCGTCGGTGGAGTCGTCGGCTGCCGTGGTGCCGTCTTCGGTGGTGCCGTCTTCGGTGGTGCCCTCGGTGGCGTCGGTTGCGTCGATGGTGAGCAGTGCGGCGCGGGCTTCGTCGGCGTACGACAGGTGGTCGACCATGCCCGCTTCGAGCGCGGCGGCAGGGGTCATGGGTGGGTCGTCGAGCCATCCCTCGGCCACGGTGAGGTCGACTCCCCGACCGGTCGCGATGGTGTCGAGCATCTGCCCGTAGATGGAGTCGAGCAGGGTGTCGTTGGCAGCCTGGGCCGCTTCGGACGGGCCGGTGCGTTCGTAGGGCTCGACGGCGCTCTTGAAGTCGCCCACGTGGGCGAAGTTGGCCGACACGCCGTACCGCTCGAAGGTCTCGGCGTAGTACATCCGTGTGGACGCGAGCCCTTCGACGAAGATGAGCCCGGCGGGGGCCATGTGGATGGTGCAGGGGCTCGCGAGCACGTATTCTTTCGTGGTGAGCACATCGGCCCACACCACACAGGGCTTGCCGGCGTCGCGCACCACGAGGAGGGCGTCGCGGATTTCCTGCACCGAGGCCCAGCCCCCGGCCACCGGGCCGAGCTCGAGGTACACGCCCTTGATGTCGTCGTCTTCGGCGGCGGAACGCAGCGCTGCAGTGAGCTCGGTGGTGAGCGGGGGAAGGTCGAGGGGGTCGACCAACAGGGCTTCATTGCCGGGCGCTTCGACCATCCGGCCGGCGATGCGGGCCTTGAGCCAGCGGGGCTTGCCGTCGAGGCTGGGGAGGTCGGACTGCATGAGCAGCACGAGGGCCACCACGCTCGCGACCATGATGAGCGCGCCGAGAGTGGCCACAATGAGCAGCAGGCGGGTCTGTTTCTTCGCCACGGAGACCTCGAAGAGAGGGGGACCGTTCAGTCCATGGGAGCACAGGAGAGCAGGCCGGCTCCACCATGGGCGCTCGGTGCGTGCTCCTTGTCATAGTGCGTCTGCGGACCAGCGGCCCGGGGTCAACCGCCTGGCGCAAATTGGGCGGCTCAGAACGGCGTGGCTTCCCAGGTGGTGTCGCGTCGGTCGTCGAGCCAGCGGCACACGGGTCGGTACACCGCCTGGTGGGCCTCGGGGGCCAGCAGCGGATCGAAGTGGCTCCAGGTCTCGTCGAGGTGGAGACGGGTGCGGTCGGAACCGAGCAGGAGAGGGGCGACCGCGCCCGGGGTGGACAGAGGGTCGCCGGCGGCCGTCACCACCAGCATCGGCACCCATGTGCTGGCCAAGGCTGCGCTGTAGTCCACCGTTCCGGTGCGGTCGGTGAGGTGGCCGTGCTCGAACCACCGTGCCGCTTGTCGGATCAGCCCGCAGCGCACGGCTTCGGTGCCGTGGAGGAGCAGGCTGCGGCGGTCGATGCTGCGCGACGTGTGGGCGAGGGGACGCACCAGGCGCTCGCCAGGACCCGGGGCCAGCACGTCGGCCACGGTTCCGAGCGGGACCCGCCACTCGGCCGGAAGCCACTCCGCCACCCGTCCCACCACCCGGGCACGGGTGGAGGCCCTCGGGAAGTGCACCGGTGCGCCGATGCTCACGAGGCCGGAGATGCGGTCGCCGCCGGTGGCCAGGTACACCAGAGCGGCGTGGGCACCGAGTCCATGGCCCAGCCACAAGCATCGGGGCGCGCCCGTGACCGCTTCGATGCGGTCGAGCAGTGCGGGGACGTCGAGCGTGCCCACGGCGTCTACATCGCACACACCGGGAACTGCGGGGGGGCGGGCGCTGGGGTCGCCGCGGTGGTGGAAGAGCCAGACGTCGTACCCCGCCTCGTGCAGGGTGCGGGCCAGCGAGCGCTCAGGGAGAGCGTCGAGGGTGTGGACGCTCTGGCCCATCTCTGCCGCCAGCACCACCGGCTCACCCGAAGCACCGGGACGGGGCGGGATGCGGCGGATGGGGAGGTCCCAGCCATCCGAGGTGAGGGTCCAGCGGGGCTCGCTCGCCGTGCGCTCGGGACGCGTCGACAAGGGCTCACGGGGGTGCCGGAGGGCCCACGCAGATGCCAGGGCGCCACGGGCGAGGCGCCGGGCCAGGGGACGGCCCACGCGAACCCGGAGGTCGTCCGGCACGTGGGCGAGGGGCTTGCTCATCTCGTCGCTCGGAATGGAGCGGGGGGACAGGACGCGTCGCGGGTGAGTCTGCTCAAAGCAGGCCCGGGCCTCACCCAACCCATGGCCTGGCTGCTCAACACTGCTGTGACGCAAGGCGCCACTTCTGCTCCATCCAACGTCGGCATGCGACGCGTCCTGTCGAAGTGGGGGGGCACCAGGCCCCGGCCCCGCGGTTGTACCTCACGGGACTTGACACGTAAAGACTGCACCTCGATGAAAGATGAGTTTGTGCGTCGATTTTCCTCCAGATCCGGGATGGGCGGGCCGACGGCAGGGGTTGTCCGTCGCTGGCCCCCCCAGACGTACGAAGCCCCCGCGATGGGCCGCCAGGGGCAGCTTCTCGCAGGGGCTTGTCGACAGACCGAGCCGGTGGGGCTTCAGATCTCTTCGAGCGGCATGTAGAGGCGCTCGATGTCGGCGCGCTTCATGAGGTCGTCCATCCAGATGGCCACGAAGCCGTCGCGCTTGCTGCGCAGGATCTGGCCTTCGATGAGCGGTGCGATGGTGGCGTACTCGTCTTCGGACGGCTTGTTGACCGCGGTGACCTCGACCAGGATGGTGCCCACGCTGGTGGTGAAGGCCTTGCCCAGCACGCCGGGGTCGGGGAGCTGGGTGAGCTCGGCGACCAGCTCGGGGCTGGTGCCGGCGCCGACGAGCTTCGGGGACGACGGTGCGAAGGGACCGGCATCCTGGAGCTTGAGGCCCAGCTCGGTGAGCCGTGCGGTGGGCGGAGCGCCGGGCTTCCAAGCGCCCAGCAGCTCGCTCACGAGGCCTTCGGTGAAGTTGGCCAGCTCGCCCTCTGCGATGAGCTCGCGGGCGATGGTGTTCTTGGCGTCGTCGAAGGAGGTCTCTTCGGCCTCGCGGATGTCTTGCACGTGGGCGATGACCAGACCGCGCGGTGTGGCGACGATGTCGGTGACGCCATCCTTGCCGACAGCGACCATGGCCTTGGCCAGCTCGGCGTCGACCTGGTCTTCGCGCTGCATGCCCTGCTCGCCACCGCGGGCTGCGGTGAGGTCTTCGCTGTACGTGCGGGCGAGGTCGGCGAAGCTGGTGCCACCGCGGGCTTCGGCCAGCACCTTCTCCAGGCGGCTGCGCAGCTCGGCTTCGTCCATCTTGCCTTCGCCGTCGGCGAGGTCGGTGCGCAGCAGGATGGTGGCGTACTGGATCTTGCGGGGCTGGCTCCAGCGGCGGGCCTTCTCGGTCTCGTAGCGGGACTTGACGCGGTCTTCGTCGGCGGCGAGCAGCGCGGCCACGGCGTCGTCTTCGACCGGGACGTCGTCCTTGAGGAGGTCGGGCGACAGCATCACCCACTTCACATTCATGGTGGTCTGCGAAGCCATGAACTGCTTGCGCACCTCGGCGTCGGTGACCCCCACGCCTTCCTGAACGGACCGAATCACCTTCGACAGCAGCAGGCGCCGGCGGAGGTCGGACTCGAAGCGGTCTTCGCGCCAGCCGTTCATCTTCAGCGCCTGGTCCATCAGCTTCTTGCTGAACTTGCCGTCGGCGTCGTGGAAGGACGAGTCCTGCATGATGTTGAGCGCGATCTCATAGTCCGAGACCTCGAGCCCCATCTTGTCGGCTTCGTCGAGCAGCAGCTCTTCTTGGATGAGCTGGACGATGATCTGCTCTTCGTACTGGGCCTGCACCTCGGGCGCGAGGGCCTGCCCCCGCGTCGCCGACCGGAGCCGCTGCTGGAGCGGTGTGTCGGTGATGCGTGTCCCGTTCACTGTCGCCAACGTCTGCGTCATGTTCTGGCCGCCAATGCCCCAGAACACGAACACAATCACGATGGCCCCGAACAAGATCTTCATGATCGGGCTGTTGGCACCCTGTCGGATGCTCTCCATCACCGGCATGTCTCACCACCCGCCTGGTTCCGACCGGAAGGACCTCCGGACCGGGTCGACGGGCGGGCTTACCGCACGCCCCTCCGCGGAGCAACTTCCCCGGAGGATGGAGTCTGTGGCTGGCCGCCTGCGGTCACTTGCCCTTTGCGGGCCACACCACGCGCTGCGTGTCTTCGTTCAGAGCATTCCGCGCGTAGCGCTTCTTGGCCTGGGGCATCCAGTCGCGCAGGTTCCGCTTGCGCTGACCGTGGCTCGGGTGCGTGGACAGGAACATCGGCATCGCGCCGCCGCCCGACAGCTTGTCCATGCGGTTCCACACCGCCACCGATTCCTCCGGCGGGTAGCCCGCGCGCGCCATGTACATCATGCCGATGATGTCGGCTTCCTTCTCGTGCTTGCGCGAAAACGGCAGCATGTAGCCCACATGGGCCCCCAGCCCGAGGGCGCCCACGATGATGTTCTTCGTTTCGTCCTTCAGCTCGGTGTTGCCGTCCAGGTAGAGGTAGAGCGCGGTGAGACCACCGGCGACCGCGAGCTGCTGGCTGAGGCGCTCGGCGCTGTGGTGGGCGGTGGCGTGGGCGACCTCATGGCCCATCACAAACGACATCCCGGCCTCGTTGCGAAGGACGGGCAAGATGCCGCTGTAGAAGGCGATCTTGCCACCAGGCAGGCACCACGCATTCACCGTGTCGTCGTCTTTGATGAGGGCGTAGCGCCACTTGTAGCCGGGCTGGTTGGCCACCTTCGACACCCGCTTGCCCACCTTGCGCAGCACATCGTGGCGGTCGCTGCCCTTCTCCACCCGCTCGGCCGACAGCATCTCCTTGTAGGTGGAGGTGCCCAGGGGCGTCATGATGCGGTCGGGGATGAGGTTGAATTGGACGCGGTCGGTGACCGGGGCCTTGGAGCAGGCGGTGGTCAGCGCGAGGAGGGCGGCCGACAGACCTGCGAGAGCGCGCGTGGCGAGGGTGCCGTGGACGGGGGGCATCGAGACCTCCGGGACTGCGTGAGGAATACGACTCGGCGGCGGTTTGCAGCGTGCGAGACCGAGGGCTGTGCTATAAACCCTCTACGACGCAGATGGTCCCTTCGAGTCTCTTCCACTCGAACCATCTCGCTCCCCCCGCGCACGGGTCTCCGGCAACGCCGTCCCTCGGCACCCCCTCCGCCTGCTCGCTGCGCACACGGTCCGACCGTCCCCCCCACTCGCTTCCCGCCTCCTCCGGCCGACCCTCCACGTCAGCCCCCGCCCCCGAGCACCACACTCATGCTGAACACCGTCCTCGGAGCCATCTCCGCTGGCGTGGCCATCGATCTGGGCACCGCCAACACCCGTGTTCACGTCGCCGGTCGTGGCGTCGTCATCGACACCCCCACCGTCGTGGCCATCCACGAAGACCGCTCCGGCCGCCGTCGGGTGCTGGCCACCGGTCGAGATGCCGCCCGCATGTCCGGCCGTGCCCCCGCCGATGTGCGCGTGGTCCGGCCGGTGCGCGAGGGCGCCATCGTCGACTTCGAAGTCCTCGAGGCCTTCTTGCGCTTGCTCATGCTGCACATCCACCGCCGCCGGCTGTGGGTGGGCCCCCGAGTGGCCGTCGCGGTGCCCCACCTCTTGTCCGACATGGAGGTCCGCGTGGTGCGCGAGACCTTCGAAGCCGCCGGTGCACGGGAGGTTCTCGTGGTGGAGCGGCCCCTCGCTGCAGCCGTGGGGGTGGGCCTGCCCATCGACGACGCCTGCGGACACATGGTGGTCGACGTGGGGGCAGGGGACAGCTCCGTCACCGTGCTCTCTCTGGGCGAGGTGGTCGACTCCCGCACCTTCCCGGTGGGCGGCGACACCGTCGACTCCGCCATCATCGCCCAGCTCAAGGAACAGCACGGGCTGCTCGTGTCCCGTGAGGGGGCCGAAGCTGCGCGCCTGGCCGTGGGCTCCGCGCTCCCCGACGACCTCGGGCAGACCTGGGTGCGGGGCCGTCACCTCCCCACCGGCTGGCCGCGGGCACTCTCCGTCGAGTCCCACGATGTGCGGGGCCCCATCCAGAGCCTCGTCCGTCAGCTGGCCGATGCCTCCCTCGAGTCGCTCGAGCGGGTCCCCCCTGATCTCGCCGCCGACATCGCCGAGACGGGGATCGTGCTCACCGGAGGGGTGTCGCAGATGCACGGCCTCGATGTGGCCCTGGGCGAGTTCACCGGACTGCCCGTGGTGGTGCCCGAGTCGCCAGCACATGTCGTGGTGGCCGGGTGTGCCGCACGCCTGGGTGGAGGCAGCCCGGCCCGCATCGCCATCTGAGCGCTCCCGTCCGGTAGTCTCTGCCCGCGGGCCCACCGGGTCTGCAGTGTTGTGGAGGCAGGATGGCCCGGCTGTTGGTGGTGAACCCCGACCCCCGGATTCGGGGAGCGCTCGCCCGCATGATCTCGACGGCGGGCCATGTGGCCGACGAATTCGACTCCCCCGACGCCGCCTTGGGTGCGGTCGACGGAGCGGAGCTGGTCTTCGCGTCTGCCGGACCGGGCGGCTCGGCCATCGACCCCACGATGGCCGTCCTGGGCACTGCATCCACGCCTCCCAAGGTGGTCTGGACCGGTCCCGTCGCGGCCATGATTCAGCCTGCGGTCGCTGCGGGAGTCGGGGTCGACTGCCTCGAGCTGCCCACCCGGCTTCCCGCTCTGAATGCCCTGCTGGCGCGGCACCTCAAGCGCGTCGTGGGCGACCGCTGGTCCGGCGAGGCCTTCCTTCGACAGGTGCGGGGCAAGGGCGACCGCTTCCCGCCCATCCGGGTCCTCTTCCTCGCCCACCGCCTCTCCGCCACCGGCACCCTGCGGGTCGGGACCATGGAAGTGGTGCTCCAGCAAGGCCGCATCGCCGACGCCAAGGGCTTCCCCACCATCGGTGCCGGCGGCGGCTTGATGCATGCCATCGGCATGGCCATCGCACAAGGCAAGACCCCCGACACCGCCATGCAAGACGCCGGTGTCGACGTCATCCGCGCCTTGGTCCGCCTCGACGCCACCCCCCTCGACGTCTCGTTCGAGAGCCACACCCAGCGCGCGCCCGTCGTCCTGCCCACCGCCTTGCCGCGCCTGCTGGTGCTCTCGCTGAAGGCCGAGCGTCCCGGAGCCGAGGTCAAGCGCGCCCTCGCTGGCCGACCCAGCCGAGCCATCACCCTCCAGACCCCCGACGACTCCCCCGAGACCTCCTGGGGCCTCAGTCCGGTTGCGTTGCGGGTGGTGCGAGCAGCCAAGAGGGCCCAGACCATGGGTGCGCTCGTTTCGGCTTCCGGGGGCGCCGACCGAGACTCGGTGTGGGAAGCCGTCGACTTCCTGTTGCACCTCGGCATCGTGTGCTTCGACGACACCGTGGTGCGCACCAAGGCCTCCGGGGCCACCGACGACGTGGTGTTCACCGACATCGTCATCGAAGCCGTCAAGACCCGTCCCACCGACCCTCGCGTGGCAGACTTCAAGGCGCGGGCGGCCGAGGTCGAAGGCTCCCGGCCCTGGGAACTCTTCGAGCTCGACGACCCCGCCGACGTCACCGTAGATGTGGTGGCCGAGCGCTTCCGCAAGCTCAGCGTCTCGTGGCACCCCGACCGCTTCAACGGCGAACCCGAAGACGTCACCGACGCCGCAGCCGAGGTCTTCGCAGCCCTGGGAGATGCCCGCGACCGCTTCCACGATGAAGCCTTCCGTGCCGAAGTCCGCGAGCGGCTCATCGCCCAGCGCAAGGGCGAGGTCTTCGTCACCGACACCGAGCGCAAGAAGGCGCGCACAGCCTTCAAAAAGGGCGAGCACGCCGCCCGTCGTAAAGACTGGGACACCGCCATCTCCAACCTCGAGAAAGCCGTCAACCTCGACCCCACCGCCTGGGAAGCCCAGCTGCAGCTCACCCTCGCCCGCTGGCGCTCCGGCAGCATCGAGCCCCTCGTCGCCGCCCGGCAGCTCAAGGCCATCACGCCCACCAACCCCCGGGGTCGGGCCGAGGTGCTCTTCCAGATGGGCGAGGCACTGTTGGCCGGAGACAAGGAAAAGGCCGCCCACAAGGCCTTCCGAGACGCCACGCAGGCCGCACCCGACCACGTCGGAGCCGCCCGCCGCTTGCGCATGCACGCCCGCCGCGAGCAGGCCACCGACCCTCCCGACGACAAGAAGTCGGGCCTGCGGGGAATGTTCGGCTGGGGAAGGCGCAAGAGCTGACAACCGCGGACCCGTCCTCCAAGGCCTCCGTGAGAACCACCACGTCCTCCATCTTCAGGGGCCTCCAACCCGCACAAGATGCCCGCTCCACCGACAGAACACAGTGTCCTCGGTTGAGGTTGGCTCCAGGCCGGCTGCCCGCACATCAGCGGGGAACCACGTGGGCGCTACAATCCTCCGTCCAGCGAAGAACGTCTGCCCCCAGAACTGCAGCGAGAACACCGATGTCCTCCCCCTTCAGGGGGAGGTGGCCGCGCAGCGGTCGGAGGGGGCCCGCCTCCCAAAACCCCCGCGAGAACAAAGACATCCTCCCCCTTCGGCGCCTCCAACCCGCACAAGATGCCCACTCCACCGACCAAACACAGTGTCCTCAGTTGACATCGGCTCCAGGCTGACTGCTCCTCCATCAGCGGGCCCCTCCGGCCAGGGAACGACTCACTTCGCGACATACGTCCCCCCGGCCCTACCTGTGCGGGCCCGGTGCCGATGAACGATGGTTCGCAGGATTCGAAAGCTGGACCTGGTCCCGGGCATCCATGGGCTCGGGGACGACGAATCGATGGGTGAGCACCCGACTCCTCACTTTGTCCGCTGACGCTCACGCTCCGAACGACCTCCGTCAAGGCTGACCAAGCCCCCCCACCTCCCCCGCCCAAGGCGGAGGGCCCCCAATCTGACCAACCCCCGACCCGGGCAGCATGGTTAGGGGACTGGATGACCGCACGGTCGGAGCCCCGTTGACCCGTTGGATCGCCATCGCAGCCGGCGCCGCGTACCTCGTCCCCCTCATGGGCGAGCGCGTCGCCCCCGACAACCCCCGGTGGACACACCCCGGGTGGCTCTTCGGCGGCCTCGGCCTGCACCTCGTGGCCCTGCTCATCGACGTCGCGCTGTGGGGCGCCCTGCCGCTGTCGTCCATGCGCTTTGGCCTCGGCGCGCTCGCCTTGTGGGTCATCATCGGCTGGGCCGTCCTACACCGACGCCCCCAGATGGAGAGCCTGCGCCGCCTCCTCGTCGGCCTCGCGCTCGTCCTCCTCGGCATCGCCCAGGTCGCCCCCGACTCTGGCGGCTCGGCCGACCTCTCCAGCCCCTGGTTCCTCGCCCACGTCGCGCTCATCCTCATCGGCCTGGGCGGCCTGGCCGTCAGCTTCACCCTCTCCGTGCTGTGGCTGCTCGTCCGCCGGCGCCTCAAGCTCAAGAAGCTCCGGGGCATCTCCCGCCTCCCCACCCTCGATACCCTCGACCGCCTCAACTACCAGGCCATGGCCCTGGGCTTCGTCTCCCTCACCGCAGGCATGGCCGTCGGCGGCATGTGGGCCGCCACCCACCCCGAAGCCGCCCTCGGCGCCGACATCACCATCTGGGGCACCCTCCTGCTCTGGTGCTGGTACGCCGTGGGCCTCCACACCCGCCTCGTGAGCGGCTGGCGAGGCCGGCTGGCAGCGGTCTTTGGTGTGGGTGGCTTCGTCGGACTCGGCGCGATGGTCACCGTCGCCGGGCTCGTGCTGCAGGGATGGCACTGAGGTCGGCATGAGCACGCACACGCACATGGCACCGGTGTCCGCCACCGGACGGGACGAGACCGCATGAACCTCGTCGCCGTCGGCCTCAGCCACCACACCGCGCCCGTCGAGGTCCGCGAGCAGCTCGCCATGGGTCCCACTGGCGTCCCGGGCCTGCTCCAGCGCCTCCGCGACGACGCCGTGGGCGCGGAAGGTGTGCTGCTGTCCACCTGCAACCGGGTCGAGCTATACGCCGTGCCCTCCCGCGGCCGCTCCGCCGACGACATCGCCGACTGGCTCATCCACTCCACCGGCAACCGCACCCGCGGCATGGGGCGCCACCTCTTCGCCTACCAGCAGAAGGATGCCCTGCGGCACGTCTTCCGGGTGGCATCGAGCCTCGACTCCATGATCATCGGCGAGCCGCAGATTGTCGGCCAGATGCGCGATGCCTACAAGGTCGCCACCACCGCCCACGCCGCCGGTCCCGTGATGCGCCGGGTGATGGACCGCGCCCTGCATGTGGCCAAGCGGGTCCGCACGGAAACCGACATCGCCCGCGAAGCCGTCAGCGTCGGTCGTGCCGGCGTCGAGCTCGCCCGCCAGGTGCTCGGCTCCCTCAAGGGTCGGTCCGCGCTGCTCATCGGGGCTGGTGCACACGGAAAGCTCGTGGCCACGTCTCTTCTGGGCTACGGCCTCGGCGAGCTCGTCGTCGCCAACCGCACCTTCGAGCGCGCCGCCGACCTCGCCCGCAAATTTGGTGGAAGCGCCGCCCACCTCGACGACATCGAGCGTCACCTCGACCGCGTCGACGTCGTCGTGGCCAGCACCGGCGCCGGCCGTCTCCTCGTCACCCGCGCCCAGATGGCCCGCGTCGTCCGCCGCCGCCGCTACCGGTCCCAGGTCCTCCTCGACCTCTCCGTCCCGCGCAACATCGACCCCACCATCAACGACCTCGACGGCGCCTACCGCTTCGACGTCGACGACCTCCGCGAAGTCGCTGCCCAGGGCCAGGCCAAGCGTCGCCAGGCCGCACAGGTGGCCGAAGGCATCGTCCGCGACGAAGTCGACCGCGTGTGGACCCAGATGCAGGGCGAAGAGCACCGGGCCGCCCTCGCCGGCATCATGCGGCGGGCCGAAGCCATCCGGTCCGCCGAGCTCGCGCGCGCCGACAAAGTGCTCTCCAACCTCTCCCCGAAAGACCGCAAGGCCGTCGAGGCCATGACACGGGCCATCGTGAAGAAGGTCCTCCATCCCGCGATGCAGCAGGGCCGAGCCTGGGCCGAAGAAGGCGACCTCGTGCGGCTCGAAGCCGCGCTGCTCACCCTCGGCGTCGCGTCTACCGAATCGGAGTGAACATGACCCCCCTCAAGCTCGGCACGCGGGGCAGCCGCCTCGCCATGGCCCAGAGCCAACAGGTGGCCGACGCCATCACCGCAGCCACCGGCCGTCCCGTCGAGCTGGTCATCGTCTCCACCCGCGGCGACCGCGACCGCACCCGCCCGCTCGCCCAGCTCGGCGGCAAGGGCCTCTTCACCTTCGAGCTCGAAGAAGGCCTGCGGCAGGGTACCCTCGACCTCGCCGTCCACTCCCTCAAAGACCTTCCCACCGACGACCCCGACGGCCTCATCGTCGCCGCCTTCCCCGAGCGCGAAGACCCCCGCGACTGCTTCGTGGGCCCGCAGCTCGACACCCTCCGTCAAGGTGCGGTCGTGGGCTCCGGCTCCCTTCGCCGTCGCGCCCAGCTCTCTGCTCTCCGGCCCGACGTCGAGCTGGTCGACATCCGCGGCAACGTCGAGACCCGCATCCGCAAGGTCGAAGACGACACCGTCGAAGGCACCATCCTCGCCATGGCCGGCCTCAACCGCCTGAGCATCTCGCGCCCCGACATCCAGCCCTTCTCGGTCGACCAGATGGTCCCCGCCGTGGGCCAGGGCGCCCTCGGCATCCAGTGTCGCGCCGACGACCCCGAGGTCCAGGGCATCCTCGCCACCATCGACCACCCCCACACCCGCACCTGCGTCACCGCCGAGCGCGCCTTCCTCGCCGCCTACGGTGGAGGCTGCAACGTGCCGGCCGCCTGCCACGTCACCGTCCAGCCCGACCACCTCCACGGGGTCGCCATGGCCGAGAACGCCCAAGGCACGCTGGTCCGCGTCGAGCACACCCACACCGATGCCGTCGCCCTCGGCCAAGCCCTCGCCGCCATGGTCCGTCCCACCGAGGATGGCTGAGCCCCTCCGCGTCCTCGTCACCCGGCCCCAACCCGGCCGGCTGGGCACCGCTCTGGCGCACCGCGGCTTCCACGTCGTGCACCTCCCGCTCGTGCGCCTCGTCCCCACCGGCACCCCACCCCCATTCGACGTCCCGCCGTCCGATGGGGTGCTCGTCACGTCCGCAGCCGTCGCCCGCCTGGCCCCCCACGCCCTCGTCTGGATGCGCGACGCCCGCTTCGTCGTCGCCGTCGGCCACGCCACCGCCCGGTCCCTCGAACCCATCCCGTGCCACATCGCCGACGGCACCGGCGCCGCCGCCCTCGACTGCTTCCACGGCAGCGCCACCCCCACCTTCGTGGGCGCCGCCCGACCCGCACCCCATCTGGCTCGGGCCATCGCCACCGGTCGGGTGCTGCACTGGCCCGTCTACGACCGCGCGCGCATCCCGGTGAACACCGTCCCACACGTCGATGTGGTCACCCTTGCCAGCCCCAGCGCCGCTCGAGCCTGGGCCGCCGTCGCCCCCGGTCCCGTCCCGTGTGTGGTCATCGGACCCACCACCGAAGCCGCCGCCCGCGAAGCCGGCCTACCCGTTCAAGCCGTGGCCGAGCGCCCCACCATGGACGCCCTCGCCGACGCCATCCTCACCGACACATCAGCCGCGTGAGGTCTTTCGTGAGGTTCTTCTGGTGGCTCTCAATCGTGCCGCCACCAATCTCGAGCAGCTTCGCATCCCGGAACAGCCGCTCGATCTGGAATTCGTCGCAGTAGCCGGCACCGCCCAGCACCTGCATGCAGTTGTCGGCGACCTGCTTGCCCACTGGCGCGGCGAACAGCTTGGCAGCATCCGACCCGATGCGGTTCTGGATGTCGGGGGCCACCGCACGGGCCACGTTGTAGACCAGGCACCGCGCAGCTTCCGTGGCGGCGTAGGACTCGCCGATGTAGCGCTGGATCTGGCCGAAGCGGTTGATGGACTGGCCGAACGCTTTGCGGTCGTGGGCGTACGTGACCATCTCGTGCACACACCGCAGCGCGATGCCCGTGGACATCGCCGCCAGCGTGAGCCGCTCGATCTCCAGGTTGCGCATCATGTGCGTGAGGCCGGTGCCTTCTTCGCCCAGCAGGTTGGCCACCGGCACGCGGCAGTTGTCGAAGATGAGCTCGCTCATGCTGCTGGCGCGCATCCCCATCTTCGGGATGTGTTCGCTCTTCGAAAAACCGTCCATCGTGGCCTCGACCACGAACGAGCTGATGCGCCCGCCGGTCTTCGCGTACACGATGAACACGTCGCCTTCGACGCCGTTGGTGATGTAGGTCTTCGTGCCGTTGAGCACGTAGTGGTCGCCGTCGCGCACCGCGGTGGTGGTCATGCCCAGCACATCGGTGCCGTGGTCGGGCTCGGTCATGCCCATGCCGCCCACCCACTCGCCGCTGATGACCTTGTCGAGGTAGCGCGCCTTCTGTTCGTCGTTGCTGCAGTGCAGGAAGTTGTTCACGAACAGCATCGCGTGGGCCAGGTACGCCAGGCAGAAGCCGGGGTCGAACTTGGAGAACTCCTCGTGCACGATGACCGCAGCCACGGCATCGAGGCCGGCTCCGCCCAGCTCTTCGGGCACCGTGATGCCCAGCAGCCCGAGCTCACCCACCTTGTTGAACAGCTCGCGGTTGAGGTGGGCCTTGCGGTCGTACTCTTCGGCCTGCGGGCCAATCTCGTTGGCCGCGAAGTCTGCCACCATCTCCCGGATCATCCGGTGCTCGTCGGTGGGGTTGAAGAGCGCATCGTAGGCGGGATGGGCGGGGAGCTCGTACATCGGTTCTCCAGGCGCGAGGCTCGCCGTCTAACGCGAGAATGGTCTGCACGGGTGTCCAGTGAATGTTCGCGGGCCGCATGCCATCTCGCGGAGGGCTGATAGGGTCCGCGGCGTCCAGGAGGTCCCATGTCCGACCCCAAGAAGCTCTTCCTCGTCGATGGCTCGAACCAGGCATTCCGCTCGTTCTTCGCCATCCAGTCCGACATGCGGGCCCCCAACGGCTTCCCCACCCGCGCCTTGTTCGGCTTCACCAACGCTCTGCTCAAGATGATGCGCGAGCACGCCCCCGACTACGTGCTCGTCGCCTTCGACCGCGGGCTGTCGTTCCGCAACGACCTCTACCCCGAGTACAAGGGCCAGCGCCCCGACATGCCCGCCGACCTCCGCAAGCAGTGGCCCGAATTCATCCCGCTCTGCGAAGACCTCGGCATCCCCGCCACCGCCATCGAAGGCTTCGAAGCCGACGACATCATCGGCACTCTGGCCGACCGCTACGCCAGCCCCGACCTCCACGTGTCCATCGTCTCCACCGACAAGGACTTCGCCCAGCTGGTCAGCGAGCACGTCAACCTCGTCGACATGGGCAAGGGCACCGTCGCTGGTCCCGCGGAAATCGAAGCCAAGTGGGGCGTCAAGCCCGACCAGATCATCGACCTGCTCACCCTCATGGGCGACAAGTCCGACAACGTCCCCGGCGTCCCGGGCATCGGCGCCAAGACCGCCGCCAAGCTCCTCGCCACGTACCCCACCGCCCTCGACATCCTGAAGGCCGCCGAAGACAAGAAGATCAAGGGCAAGCGCGGTGAGCGCATCATCGAACATGGCCAGGCCGGCTTCGAGCTGGGCAAGGCCCTCGTCACCATCCACACCGACATGGAGCTGCCCTTCGACCTCGACGGCATCACCCGCCGCGAGCCCGACTGGGACGCCCTCGCCGCCCGCTTCCGCCGCTACAACTTCCGCCGCCTGCGCCTCTTCGCCGAAGAACAGTCCGGGGCCCCGCCGCCCCCGCCCAAGGTCGACACCTCCATCTACCGCACCGTCACCTCGGCCGACGACCTCGCAGCGCTCGCCAAGGCCCTCCGCAAGGCCGGGCGCTTCGCCTTCGACACCGAGACCACCAGCCTGAACGCCCACGACGCCCAGATTGTGGGCATGAGCTTCTGCTGGAGCAGCACCGACGCCGTCTACGTGCCCATCGCCCACGACCCCGGCCCCAACTGCGAAGGCGCCCTCGACGTCCTGCTGCCCATCCTCGCCGACCCCAAGGTCAAGAAGACCGGCCAGAACCTCAAGTACGACCTCGCCGTTCTGCGCACCCTCGGCCACACCCTCGCCGGCATCGACGGCGACATCATGCTGCGCGACTACCTCATCGACGTCGACCGCAAGCACGGCCTCGACGACCTCGCCCGGCGCTACCTCGAACACTCCAACATGTCGTTCGACGCCCTCACCCGGTCCGTGGGCGGGCAGTTCGCCAAGGTCCCCGTCGACCAAGCCACGCGGTACGCCGCCGAAGACGCCCACGTCGCCTTCCTCCTCGAAAACGAGATGCGGCTCCCCGAGCACGTGGCCAGGGTCTACACCGACATCGAGCTGCCCCTCGTCACCGTCCTCGAAGACATGGAACGACACGGCATCCGCGCCGACGCCAACGCCCTCGCGGTCCTCGGCACCGAGCTCGCCGAGCGCATCGACGCCGCCCAGGCCGCCATCTACGCCGAGGCCGGCAAAGAGTTCAACGTCAACAGCACCAAGCAGCTGGCCGTCATCCTCTTCGAAGAGCGCGGCCTCAAGCCCATCAAGAAGACCAAGACCGGCTACTCCACCGCCGCCGCCGTCCTCGAGCAGCTGGCCGCCCAAGGCGACGCCCTCTGCCAGCTCATCCTCGACTACCGCAGCCTGGCCAAGCTCAAGTCCACCTACGTCGACGCCCTCCCCGAGCACATCGCCGCCGACGGCCGCATCCACACCTCGTTCCACCAGGCCGTCGCCGCCACCGGTCGCCTGTCGTCCAACGACCCCAACCTCCAGAACATCCCCATCCGCACGCCCGACGGCCGCCGCATCCGCAAGTGCTTCGTGCCCGCCGACGGCTACCGCTTCCTCTCCTGCGACTACTCGCAGATCGAGCTGCGCGTGCTGGCCCACTTCTGCGGCGACGGCCCCCTCGTCGACGCCTTCCTCGCCGGCCAGGACATCCACCGCCGCACCGCGTCGGAAGTCTTCGAAGTCCCCCTCGACGACGTCACCCCCGACCAACGACGGGCCGCCAAGGCCATCAACTTCGGCATCGTCTACGGCATGAGCGCCTTCCGCCTGTCCAACGAACTCAACATCGGCCGCCGCGTCGCCCAGAACTACATCGACGGCTACTTCGCCCGCTACCCGCAGGTGAAGGCCTACATGGACGGCGCCATCGACACCGCCCGCGAGACCGGCAAGGCGCGCACCCTCTTCGGCCGCGAGCGCCGCGTCCGAGGCCTCGACTCCCGCAGCTTCACCGACCGCGGAGCTGCCGAGCGCATCGCCATCAACACCCCGGTCCAAGGCACCGCCGCCGACCTCATCAAGATGGCCATGATTCGCGTGCACAAGGCACTCGCCAAGCAGCATCCCAGCGCCCGCCTGCTCCTCCAGGTGCACGACGAGCTCGTCCTCGAGGTCCCCCGCAACGAGCTGCTGTCCGTCTCCGCACTGGTCCGACGCGAGATGGAGTCCGTCGCCCAGCTGGCCGTCCCGCTGCGCGTCGACATCGGCATGGGCGACACCTGGGACGACGCGCACTGAGGCCACGTCCGTTGAATAACGGACGCGACCTCAGTGGTTTTCCTTGTCGGGGGCGCTGCCCCCGAGCCGCTCGCCGCAAGCGGCTCGCTC
>ENA-OWNT01001540-OWNT01001540.1-seawater-metagenome-genome-assembly--contig:-NODE-1540-length-28501-cov-4.442091_pt1 | contig 28501 bp, 9 predicted proteins | sample MGYA00238136_ERZ651165 | MGnify/ENA primary metagenome ERZ651165 (study PRJEB26861, sample SAMN08777766) | seawater metagenome | isolation source: coastal seawater | place: USA: Florida | collected...
GAAAGTGCAGTTTTGCTAGCTACAGAGTGCCGTAGCATGTCAGCACTGGAATGTTTGCTGAGATACAAGTCTTGTGATGTTTCCGCTAGAGACAATGCTGGAGATACAGCATTAGTGTACGCCGCACGCCACGGTGATGATCACGCTGTCACTTTGCTATCAAATGCGTACGTCGACCGCTATCGTCACGGTGAAGAGAATATTTTGTTGCGCAAGAGTCATTTGGAGGAAGGTATGATCGAGGCTGCGCGTTTCGGAAATACAGAGTGTGTCAACATACTGGTTCAAGCTGGAGCTCAGACCGAAAGGTTTCAAGAATTAGAATTGGCCGTGCTGTGTGGACTGGCTCCGCTGGCGAAGTATTTGATACAAAGTGGCGCACGAGTACGGGAGTCTTCCATGAAGGGGCTCTTACACCTTGTCAGCCTGTTGGGGGATTTTGAATTGCATTCATTGCTGCAATCCACCCGAACGAGGCCGACAGAATCCGTGCTCGAAGCATCAGCATCGATGTGTGACACAATCTTACGACAACTTTATCAAGTTTGTGAGGAAGAAGTGACATCGACCTTTTTGATGAAGAGACTGAGCTCGAAATCAAAGATAGGGGGATTAGATGCACGGAATGTGTGGTCGCAGTTTCAGGTTGAATCAGATGTTGAAGGCAAGCCATTCCCAAACAGCGATGAACTACGCTTCAGCAGTATCTGTCGCAGCGTCGAGGCTACCTTGCCAACCAGTTTTGCTCCGGAAGGGCCCGGTACTCGGTCGCGGGAGCGGGCGCGGTCGCCATCGAAGCCTGGGCAACGCGTGCACAGGTTGAGTGAATCCCAGTTCAGCAACGCTATGCCCCGGATCCTCTCAGTGGTCGTCGGGTCCGAGTCATCAGAACCTGTCCCTGAAGTGGAAGCAAAACTTACGCAGGTTCTCCAACCAGACACTCCGACCACATTTGACTTTTCGACAGCCCTGTTTGTGAGAGTTCAACAACGAGTGGCTGTTTCCCGCCGAAAGAGAGAATTCGGTGACCTTGTGCAAGCACACGCCCGCCATCGCATTGAGCAGAAGCAAACCCTCCACCAGTTCAACGAAATCGTGGCATTGTGGACCTCTCGGAGATCTACGTACGAAAGGAAGCTTGCCAATTGGTGCCCAGCAACTCTTGGGAACTCGCACAGTCATCCTGCTTCACGTACTCAAGAAAACGATGGCCACGCAACAGCGGAGTTCAATGTGGGGGCATTAGTGCACCTCATTCAAGACTTGCTGAGCCACAAACGCAGAGAAGTTGCGGCTATCCAGCTGCATCGACAAGAACAACTTGTCCACGCGTGCGCAGCAGGAGCATTGCAGGCAGTTGAGCACCTTTGCACCTTACCTGCCACAGATGTTGATCGTCAGGTTCACGTACCACTGGCTGTTCCAGAAGTGGGACTTTTGAGGAAGAGCAGGTTGCTTTATTTCAGCCCCGTGAGCTCGTCTGCGCCGTTGCCTGCTACCACGCCACCGGACACGACTTCTAAGACTTGCAACGAGGATTCAGCTCCCCCAAAACAATTCCAAGAACCAAGTTTGATGTGGTGCACTCCTTTGTTGGCGGCCGCATTGCACGGCCGGGCAGCTGTAATCGCGGTGCTGTTGGGCAAATTCGATGCCAACGTGAACCTCCAGGTTTGTATGCGGTGGTTCTGTGTTGCTCTGCGCGTTCCCCTCACCGACACTGTGCTGGGTCAGGTCGACAGCAGCTTTGATGGTGCCCCTGCAGTTTCGGTTGCTGCTTCGTGGGGACATACTGCAGCAATACAGAGATTGATAAAATTGTCGACACGGCAGAGATTGAATTTGCGACAAACAGATGACTTTGGCCGAACTGCATTGCATCACGCCGCGCAATTTGGGCACGCCGAGGTAAATCAGCTTGTTGCATCCAACTCTTTTGCACCTACTGTCCGTCACGTCTGGGAGTGCGCTGTTCGCAGGTGATTCGCTTGCTGTTGAAAGCTGGCAGTGCGGTTCAATGGCGCGGAAAGGATGGCCGAACTCCTTTGTTCGACGCAGTGGCGACATCGTTAGGAGAAGGAGACACTTTGTGTGTGCGCCTTCTGCTGCAAGCCAATGCAGATGCTACACTGGCACCTCAAGACGGGCCAACTCCGTTGCAAGTACGTTAACGATCCCGTGTTTCTATGCGGAGCGTGAATTTCAAGCCCTTATCGGCATGCTGCCTCGTAGGTAGCTATGCTTAAAGGGAATGTAGCGATTGCTGAGGAGCTCATGCGCCAACCTCATGTCATCGAGAGTGAACTTCGTGACTCGAATGCGCTTCGCTTTGGAAGATTGCATTTAACTGCTCCGATGATTCTGGCTATTTGCCGCGAGTTTGAAATATTGGCGACATTCGTGAGGCTTGTTAACCAAATTCAAAGTGATCTCAAAGATCTCCAAGCACAAAATGATGCTTTGGCTGCGCGCTTCGGTGCACGAAAAGGAACATGGAGTGGAGACGGTCGTTTGAGTGCCAGACACGAGACATTGGAACGAATTCTCTCTTCTTATCATGCTTTGTCAATCGCTGATCTTCTCGAGAACAAGTCGGGGCAATCGACCCCAGCGCGCTCTTTGGAAACTGATAACAAGTCGCGTTCACGAGAGTTCAATGCCGGTATGGTCTCGTTGTTCGGTGGATGTTTGAAAACACCTCTCGTTGATAAAGTTGGGCGAATTAGGGACGCCCTCAACATTTGGAGCAGCCATATTCTTTGCTGTGATGTCAAAGGAACAAAAGAGGCCGTCGTGGTGCTGGAACAAATCCGTCTGAATATACCTCTGTTCTCTCCGCACAACGTCAACAAATATGATGATTACGTGCGTCGGAAATTGTTTTGGACGCACTTGTGCAGTTGGCTCGAGTGCGTCACTCCTCGCGAAGACTTTAGTGGTTGCTGGAATTTGTATGTTCAGTGTGAATTTGTTCGGTTGAGTTGGGCTTGGCTGTGGAAATCTGGATTGTTGCGTGCGAAATCTACTGCGCAACCGTCAATCTCCAATGCAGCAGCCATTATTCAGTCGCGTCAAAATGGCGACTTTCGTCTTGACGCTGCGTTTGCCCGCTATGGGGTTCGATTTGAGGACTTTGCAATCGGCTTCCAGCGTTTCCGTCGCACACACACTCGGCGCATGCAACACACTCGTCGGAGAGATGCAAATCAGAAAGGAGAGGATGCAGATGCGATCCATGTTGACGCAGTGCACACTTTCGCACCTGCGAGTGACGAGGCTGGCACGGACGAAAACGGTGCAACTCGCGCACACTACACGGTGTCTCGAGCTCAAGCTCCGACGCGATATCATCACGTGCAGAAGCGATCGCTTGCACGCAATGACGAATCGGTGAATGGTGTAGCAATTGAGCAGTCAGCAACTACGGTGTACACCCCCGCCCTCGTTGCTAGACGGGCTCAAAGAAACGCATGCCAACTGTTGCGGGCGATCGCAGACCAAGACCGCACGCACGATATTACAATGCAAGTGGTGCGCAGGCTAGTGGAAGATGAAGGTGTTGACGTTCAAGGGCAGTCGATGCCATTTCCCATCTCCAGTGCACAAGGCGATCGATCTACGCACATCAAACTCCCACCGATAATTACCGCAGCCTCGTTTGACCGTGACGATGTCGTCGAATTCTTGATTACGTGTCGAGCCGACGTAAGTGCAACAATAACTCTTTCACCGCCAGCAAACGAAACCGATTCGGCACATCAAGCACGTGCTGCTCGATTTTCTGCTCTCAACATTGCGGTGGAGCGCCACAACGTGGACATGGTGCGGCAACTAGTTGGGCCTGGCCGGGCAAATCTTGAAACTACCGTTGACTTTAGTGGGACAACTCCGCTCGTCACTGCAGTTTATGCTGGACAGGAAGACATCATTGAGCTGCTACTCGAAGCCCACGCAAATCCCAACGTGGAACTCCCCGCGGAGTATCACACTTTTAGGACACCACTGCAAGTTGCAATTGGCCGCGGGTTCACCCACATCGCTGAAATGTTGATTGATGCCGGTGCTCTGATAGAATGGGATGGGGTATCCGCGCGCCGTTTGCTGAACGCCCTTCTGACTACGAACGGAAGACAAAAGCCACTCAGCGGTTCACAGCATGACGGGCTTGAAGAATTTTCAAGCTTCAAGCAGTTCTGCGCTGATCCGCCTTTTATGACAGTTAAACTAGCAGTTCTCATGGGCAATGTGACTGTCATTCGAAAAATTCTATCTTGTATGGGAGGCATGGAGTTTGTGTCGGATTCACAGCAGCGTGCCGAAGCTTGCAAGTCAGGGCTAAAGCCGGCCGTTGTTGCAGCGGTGATCGATAGCCTGTTGGTACATTGCTTCGCCTCTTCGTTGGAATCATTGCTGCGACCGGACTCCGAAGGTTTGTCGCATCAAGTTGATGCTATCATTCACAGCATGCACGCAAGGCAGCGTGTCTACCTTGAATTCCAAAAGTACGATAAGAACCACTCAGGAAGGTACTGCCGTGCTGATCTCAAAACATATTTGATTGGTGGAAGGGAAATAGATGACAACAATTTTGTTGACTTCTCCGTCGATTTGATGTCACGCCTGTTCAAAGTCACCGCAGACCAAGGAAGCGACGATCCTGCTCGCTCCACAATTTGTTCGAACACGACGCAGCACTTGCTGTCGAACAAACATAATTTCATCGAGCACGGCAATGTTTTGCGTCACCTCCAGGACGAAACCACGAGTGTTGATCAATGGGAGAGCTCACCTCTTGACATTCCTGACTTTTTCAATGTGTTCAAGGTGCATGTCGACACTTTGGTGATGCTTCGAATACTTTACGGCGAAACTGCGCAGCGGCGCGTGCGCAGCGGCTTGAAAGTTGCGACCATGAAGTCCACATCTGGCCTTTTGGCAGGGACGACAGATCGTCCGTCACAAACTTTGGCAATGGCTACCTCTGCCGCCATCCAAAGGAGAACGACAGTTGTGAACTTGGCCTCAATAGGTGGCGATGATAAAATTGCAAAACAGGTGCTGAAGGCCGTGGAAGACGGCAACGCACACAAGTTGGAGCGCCTGATCACAGCGCATGCGACTGAAGTCCAGATAGAACAGGGTCCGTCCACGCCATCACCATCTTCAACCGATGGCATTCCAGCCATCGTACCTTGTGTCAATAGCACATACAACGATGGGTTTACACCGTTACTGGTTGCCGCTGATTTTGGGCACTCTGACGTCGCTGCGATACTGTTGCGACACAGAGCAAATGTTGAGCATAGCGCAGCGGACGGTTCAACTGCACTCACACTAGCATGCGTCGGAGGTGCTCATGACGTGATTGAAGTTTTGCTAAGCGAAGGCCGTGCCAACCCTAACAACTCAGGGCCCGCTGTCATGGCTTGGTCGCCGCTCCGAACAGCAGTGCACAGCCGCGACGCGCGGACGGTTGGTTTGTTGCTGGCAGCAGGCGCTGACGCCAACGAAGACGTTACAAACGCTGAAGTCGATGGAGGCAGAACACTGTTGCGTGTAGCAGTTGACATTGGTTACTCTGAAACTATCCAGCAGCTACTGCGTGCAGGCGCGAAGCCTCGTGCTGGCCATGGTTTGGTCGATGACTCGGAACTAGTCGTCGCCGCCCGTGTTGGTGAATTTGAACTTCTTCTCGACTTGATTCGGGCTGTGCGAGCAGAGTGGGTCAATGTCAACAAGATCCCGGAGACAATTCGGGACGGCTTGGATAAGATCATCACTGAGTGTCATGGACTCAATGGCGGTTTGCGTGAAGCACTCCTTCTCGACAAGGCGGCACGAGTAGAGGAGAAATTGGTTCGCGACGTGTGGTTACAAGGTGAACAATGCCACGATGGAGCGCCGGATGGAGCGTGGCGGCAGCAACAGCACCAATCAGCGACTAGTATCTTCAAGCAAGTTGATCTAGATGGTGGGGGCACGATTGATCCCGAGGAGTTCCGTATATTTTTAGAGGCCCTTGGGTTCAAAGATTTGTACGGTGTACTTTTTGACGATATTGCGCAAACTTTGTATCAGCGCATCGACATCGACGGCGACGAAAACGTTACGTTAGAAGAGTTTACCTCAGGAGGGGTCTTTGACCGATTGAAGCGAATTCACCTCGTTGCACGAATACGGCAGTGCAAGCTACTGAACGTTCCGTATTCGCTCAACGATGCGCTTCAAAAGCTTCCAAACGACGGACTGCACTCAGTCGAACGTCGGCGACAACTTATTCAAAAGTTTGCTCTTGGCCTGCCCGGTGATTGGGAGCGGAAATTGCATGTGAAAAAAGTTCATGGTTGCATTTTAGCAGCCGCAGCAACCAACGATGTCGCTGCATTGGAGCTCCATTTGGAAGAGCGTCTGACTTCGCAACGGAAGCGATATCGAGAGCAGTTGTCGAAGAAGCAGCATTCCTTTGCCTGGAGTGCAGACCATTTCCGCATGCTGGGAGAAGATATTCAAAGTTGGGCTGTCGAAATCGAAGAAACTACAAAAAACAACAACGCAGTTCGCGATCACCTCCTCTTGCAAAGGACGCAGCACTGCTCGTCTGTGGACAAACAACAAAGTGCAGTGGATGAATTACGGCTCGCGATTGAGTTTGAGGAGACAGAAATAAAAAATGCCAAGGTTACCGCTGCAAACAGAAACGCCATGTACCGTGACCTGGGGTTCCAGAAAGAGTATTTAGCTGACGAATTGTCCGAGTTGGAGAAGTTACGACGCTCTTTGGCTGAATTTGAGGAGGACTTGGCGTCAACGCTGGCCACAGCAGATGCCATTTTGCAGAGAAAGCACAAAGCTGTTGGAGCACTACAGCCGCAATTTAAAGCATGCAAGTTACATGTTTCACAGTTAAGTGCAGAGATTGATGAGATTCAGAAACAATTGGCGGAGCTAGCGCGTCAAGAAGCGCATGGGTATGCTTTTGTTCAAATTGATTGCTCCGAGGATGCCGCGGGTTATACGCCATTGATGCTTGCGGCATTGCATGGCCACGCCGAGTCCGTTTCATTGCTTATTGACCTTGGAGCATCCACCACGTATCAAGCACTCGATGGGAACACCATGCTGTCGTTGGCGGTGTTTGGCCACCATACTGCTTTGGTGTCACAGATGCTCTCATCGATGTTGACGATGGAACAAAAATCATTTTTGTTGAACGCTGCTCACACCTCGAACGGGCTCAGTCCCTTACACATCGCCGCATATGATGGCAATGCGAAGATGACCGCAAAACTGTTGCAGCATCGGGCGGATCCAGATGCACTGGATAATTTAGGGATTTCCCCGCTGGTTATCGCGTCTAGGCAGGGACATAAACGTATTGTGGCGCAGTTGCTGGAGCATGGGGCACCGACAATGACTCTGACCACTGGTTCCACGCATAGTGCCGCCATCCACGTGGCAACACGGTTTGGGCATCCAGAGACCATCAGCGCATTGTTGTTTCCTTCCAAACTTGCACGTGCTGCCACTGAAGCGACTGAGTCCTCAACGCTCACAACTCTTTCGACGACTGCCGCGTCGAGTTTTGAGATCACTGTTGATGATGGACCACTGCGACAATTGTACATAATAGAACGGCGGTACAAGTTTTTAGCGACGAAACCAAATAGTGGTCGCAACCCAGATGTTAAGCGGGTCGACACCTTCGGCTATCTCCCCCTACACATTGCCGCGGTAGCAGTGCCACCATTGTCGGACCAAGACTCGTTGACTTTGCACCCATGGGACCGCGCTGCCCGCTGCTTCGATGTCCTGCTCAAAGCTCATGTGAAGAGATTTGAGATTACCAACGGAGCCGTGCAACATCCAGGCACCCAATCCAGTCCTCGAGTATTGGGCCTGTGGTCTACATTATCCCGCGTTGCTTTCATCCTTGCAGAATTTGGCCAGTTCCAACAGTTGCAATACTTGCTGCGCAACGGCTACGTAGATGCTCAGCACAAGTACACACCGTTTGAATTCTGTCCTGACGGCAATTTCGCCACCACACTGCTGTCTTGGAAGGATGCAGACGGTGAGGAGCTCAAGCTTTCCGTCGTCGAGTTGCTGCGGAAAAAGTTTGGAATTGGAATGAAAGAGTTCTTGCTTGCCAATTTCGAAAACCTGGAGTGCGATCCTGTTCGGGAGGTCGACCCGAATGCCAGCACAAACACCGACGGCGATTTGTTATTACACTTTCATGAAATATGCCAAAAGCTGAAAAATAAAGGCTTGGACAAGAAGTTTCGAAAACTGTATGTTCGTGGTCGTGATGCCACGTCACAACTCACGATTGTAGACTTTGCACAGTTCGTGTACGCTGCTATGCTGAGAGTGCAGTGGAGTGCCGAGTTTGTGGGTGCCGCCCACTATGACCGGAGTTTTGCGAACCGTCGTGGTCACAGCAAATTAGTTTCGATACGTTCATGTGACTACTTCACAATCGAGTACATTGTGCGCAACTTTATTTGCGCGTATCGCGAAATTGGACGGCACTTCACGAGCGGCCTTGACTCGCTCAAGTGTGGATTGTTTTCACCAAGCTTGCATCAAGACAAGCAAGAAGGCATGGCCCCCGTTCAAGGAGTCGAAAGTGGATACTCTCCGCTTTTGGTGGACGCACTGGTTGGCGTGATTCCTGTCGCGCGATTGTGTGATGGAAAAGCTCACAAACGGATGCGCAAGCTGGTTGACCGCGAGGACAAACTTGCTGCGGCACGATTGCTACAAGCGGCTGTGAAGATGGAGGCTCGAGCTTCGCCTGATTGTGCTTTCGACACTCGGTACACAGGTGTGAAGAAGACTTCACCCGAACACACAAGTGTTGAGGGTATGACAGCGTTGATGGTTGCTGCACGTGTGGGGTACTCACGGTGCGTCCGAATCCTGTTGCAGATGGGGGCGAGACCACAATTGCGTTCACACAATGCCGGCGGACAAACTGCCCTGCACGAGGCACTGGACAATAACCACGTCAATGTTGTACGTCTGTTGACATCACCACCGATGGCTTATCAGAGTGCAGATTTGTTGTGCTCACGGGAATCAGACGGTGCAACTCCGCTCATGCTGGCTTCAAACTGTCGAAACGCAAGTGGTTTAGTTGTTCTCCTCCATGCTTTGCAGCGCAACCAGTCCCCATCAAATTTACGCGACAATGGTGTGATAGCATGCCTCGACGATCAATGCCCTCGCTTTGGGGAGCTTTCTACACCGCTGATTTTATCTGCTGTTCAAAATTTTGGGAGTGTCGTTGACACGTTGCTGGGTGCCAAGGCGTCAGCGAATGCGACCACACACCGTGGGTTAACTCCACTTTATGCAGCAGCGATGCACAACTGTTTCAAAGTTGTGGAGAAGCTCTTGCATGCACGCGCGAATCCAAATGAGCCGTGTCCCGCGCGATACTATCAGAGCTTGACTCCCTTGCGAAAAGCTGTGGAGGATGGACACATTCAATGCACACGCCTTCTCATCGCAGCTAGAGCACTGCCAGACACGTGTGCATCGCCGGGCCTACTGTCCGTGTTGTGCGGCGGGCACCAGCAGTCACCAGGATTTTGGTTCGTTTATGAGTCGTTAGTTTCGACCGGTGACTTGACGGTCAATGCCGGCATCGACTCGTTCGACAGCATGCAGATCGAGGAACGTGACCTGAATTGGGACAGTGTTCGCGGAAATATCGCTCAGGCTTGCAGCAACAGGCAAAGACGACTGGACGAGCTATTAACATGCGCAGCGTCGGGACTATTTTCCCCGGCTTTGAGTGACGACAAATCTTCACTGAAGTGGCGAGAAGTGCGTGAATTGATCAAGGAGCGCGCTGGACCGAGCGAAAGCATGATAGCATTGATCCATGGTCATTTCGACACGTTTGTCGAAGTTATCTGCGGTGGATCAGACGTGGACGCTGTGTGCCCTCTGCCCTTGCTCATCCAGTACGTGGAACTGCTCTTTGGACATGACCTTGAACAGCCGAGCAACACAGGGGGCGAAGTGCTACCCGATCAGCTCTTGGCACAGGGTATACGTGATGCCATCCGAAGGTCCGGGCGGCACAGAAGTGACGATGGAAAAATGGCCAGTTGCACTGGGCATGGCCGATTCATCCATTCGCACAGGTCGCCATGGTCTGTTGAACAGGAATTATTGAACGCCATTGGTCCTTCGGCAGCCTTGGGTCAACTAGAAAGTTACTCTGATGTATTTTTGCGTCAAACCAACATGGTGAGCACTTCAGACATTGCTGCAGTAGCATTTGCAATCAGTGAGAGTGTTAAAGTGAAGCTTTCGGAATGTGCCACGTCGGCAATGGCGATTGCGTCTGCTCTATGCCAACGCTCGCACGAGCACGATGGTCTCTGCTTTGCAACAACGTGCCAATGCGAGGCACATCTCGAGGCGTTTTCGCTTGCGATACAGTCTGATGACGCGCGCAGTTGCCGCCACCTGATGTACGTGCACGGTTTTGTGGTAAACGCACCATACGACTTTGGCCCGTATCTTGCGCTGCTGGATCGTGACAACAAAGTTATGCCCCTTTTCGCAGCCGCCGTCAATGGCGCAGCCACTGTCTGCGCTGCACTGCTGCAGCATGGCGTCAACCCAAATGTTCATCATCGCCCGTCTGTGGCGTTGTGCAATTTTGCTGCCGCACATATCGTGGGCGACGCTGATGATGCAGTCAGCAGTATTGACAACGGCGAAGAAACTGGTGAGGATGAAAGCAGCTCGGAAACAGCAGCTCTGCGACGCGAGGTGTGGACTCCACTTCTCGCGGCTGCCCAGTTAGGGCACGAACGAATTGTTTGGCAACTGCTAGTGCACGGTTGCCTCGCACGCATGCAACATGCCGCAACACAATCTTCGTTGTCAGACTGGGAAACTTCCTGTGCTCAAGCTGCGCATCGTCGCCATAAACAAGCCGAGGCACTCCGTTTCCGACAAGAATGTGAGAAGAAGCTTGACAGGGCCCTTGAAGTCGAGGAGGCCAGACGGCAAGACCTACTGCATGAACAAAGCCTGCTCGCACAATGCAGGCACAGTGAAGCAGTAGCACAACAGGAGCTAGAATCAGCACAACGCGCAGTCGATAGCGTGCAACAAGAGTTGAAGAGTGCGGACAACTTTGTATCCGAGTGCAAAGCCAACGTTCAGTCTGCACAAGAGGCTGCGGATGAATTATCTCCTGTTCAAGTCGATGCCTCAACCGGACGAAGACGGACACGCCGCCTCACACAATCACAAACAGATGAGTGGGAAGCAGCACGCCAAATTCTTGAAACCCAGCAAACCAAGCTGCAGGAAGTACGTCGTTTGTCTGTGTGTCGGTATGTGCATTGGGAGTTTTTGTTTATGCTGTGTGTGTGTGTGTGCTATTTAGGCAAGTGATACTGTCGAGCGCCTCCGCATCTTGCTTCAACAATCTTCAGACGCCGCCGAAGTGTGCGCAACTCGACTTGCAGCAGCTGTCACCGCGCGGCAACAGCAAGAATCTGTGGTTGCAACTGCGCAGCAATGTCTGGATGATGCACAGGACGATGTTCGCTGCAAAAAGCTCGATTTAGAGGCAGCGAAGAATGACTTTGCAAACAAATTCGAGGAGCGCGACCTTGCCGAGAGGAAATCTGAGCGCAATCGTCTGTGGCTATGGGAACAGCAGCGCCGTTCATGCATTGCAGAAGCCAAGTTGTCAGCAAATCCAGCCTTCACCTGCTTTGCGTGCGCCAGCGGCGCTGAAGACGATGACATTGTGTGTTCACTGTTACACGAACCACATCGTTCGTCGGCACACCGTCACCGTTTCGATGCTCGAACGGCTTGGATACCAAATTCAAATCCTGGCTGCGGAACAACAGCTCTTATTGCTGCCGCCCGTGGCGGGCATGCACGTGCGCTACAAACGATGCTAACTTTAGGTGGAGAACAATGCCGTCCAAACGGCTTTGGGTTGGACGGAGCAACCGCACTCCACTGCGCTGCAGTTTACGGTCATGTTGACGCCGTTCGCGTGCTGTGTGCAAGCAGCATGGTTAACTTGAACATGCAAGCGTGGCCTCAACTTTGTCACATTGGCAATCAGTGCCGACCTGTGTTGCCGCAAAACACAGCACAATCCCCGCAAAATTGTGAGAAGACTTTCTTTTTGCCACCATGGACCGGCAGCATGGACGATTTTGTTGGAGCTACTGCTTTGCATTTAGCTGTGCGTTTCTCTCACTTCAGCGTTGCTCAATGTTTGTGCACCCTACTTCGAAACGACGACAGCACCAACACAATATCCGGCGAAATGGGTGCTGGCCTACCGACCCGTTCTGAGGTGGATATCAATTTGACAACCGCTGGCGGCTGCACTGCTTTATATTTTGCGGTGGTGAATGGCGAGCGCCCATTTGTTGACCTGCTGTTGACATCAGGCGCTGTGCAAAACCCATACTCAAATGAAATTCAAAGCACAATGCTACGCGTTGCCAAGTCCATCACCACCGCTAAAGACGATGCTCTCGGCACAGTTGAGTTGCTGACTGGCAACGGCATGTCGAGTCTTGTCCACTCAATGACGGAGAAAATGATAGCCGCTTTCGCTGCAGACTTCGACGTCCTTGAGAGCTTGGTCGCAGCTGACAGAGTGAACTTTTATTCCACGAACCAAGCCGGTTTGAGGCATGATTATGGCTCACGTGGAACCTCGGCACACAGCAAGAAACAATCCCTTTCCGTCTCTATCGACAATGACCATGGCGGCATGGAGTCAGAGAAAACTGCTGTCCAAACAATTCTAGGCCACTTATATCATGTCACATTGAATGACGCGCTCACCATCGATAACGACAAGGTTGGCGCGATGGTGCAAACCAACGAGGACACTATTGCGCGGGGGTTGGAAGCTATTTTTGCATGGTGTTTTGGGAAGTCAAACGTGCTCGGTGAATATCCAGACGACGACGAGCAACATGAACAGGACGAGCCCCAAATTGATTGGGAGCGCGTTGAAGTTTTGGACGGGTCAGGCGGCACAACATTTTATTGGACAAACGGCATCGAGTCTCGATGGACGGATCCCGCGCTCGCCTCGCCCCAAACAATGTCACCGTCGTCAACATCGCAATTTGAGGAAAGTTGTGCATCCAGCGACGGGGTCGGTTCTGACGGTGATCCAGCATCACACTCTGAAGCGCAACAACCTCTGCCGGTGTCTGAACAATCACTTGCAGTAACTGATGCGCCGGCGTCGAAACCTCCGAGCGGTCGCGATGGAGATGTCGTGGACTTTGAGCTGACAAGAAGCGATTTGGAGAACTTTTTAGTCTTTAAGGGGTTCCTTGCAAAATTTGGATCGCAGTACTTCCCGTTGTTTCTCGAAATGCAGTTTATGCGCAGTGACCGTGATTGCGGTGGAACAATCGACCGCGGTGAATTGAAAAGCCGTTTCCAATACTTTCAACGACTCGACTTCGTCCTACACAATCTGGACACTTTGAGCACTCTATCTGCACCGGATGCAGAGGGCTTGTTGTGGTTCGCCAGTGAGGGCGAAGCGATTGCTGTGCGAGATTTTATTGTGCGCCGGCAGACGGATCCCAATTGCCGAGATGACAACGGATGCACGCCATTGATTCTATGTTGTGCGCACGGTCACACCAGCGTCGCCGAGCTCCTCTTAACTTTGGGAGCGGACATCAATTCAACGGCCATCAACGGCATGTCCCCCTTGATCGCCGCCAGCGTCGGGCACCATGCTGATACCGTGCAGTTGTTATGTGCTGCGAACCCTGCCCCCAACTTTCACCACGCACTTCACGACGGTACCACCGCACTTCACGTAGCGGTTCAGGTTGCAAGCGACCGTGTCTGCCAAGCCATCGTTGAAGGCGCGTCACCGTTGCGATCACCAATAAACGCCGTTGACGCTTGTGGTTGCAATCCTTTGTACCGTGCTGTTCAATGCTTAATCAACTTCTCAAAAGGAAAGAGCGACGACGCCACGTTCATAGACAGGCTATTGACCATTATCAAAATGTTCCTCAAGCAAAAGTTTCTGCGCATTAACACCCAGTCATCGGCTGGGTGGAGTGTGCTACACCTTGCATGCTTCTGGGGCCGGCTTGATGTAGCGCAGTGGCTCCTGGAGCTTGGCGCGAGAACAGATCTGCGAACCGGGACCGCCGACATCGACAGTGGCGGCGACTCAAATCCCCTGATGTCGCAGCCTCCCCTGCAAAACATGACTGCATTGGATCTTGCGCTGGTTGGTGGGCACAAAAAATGCGTCGGAGCACTATTAAAGAGTGGCGTTAGTCTGTGTGATGAGTCTGATATGGTGTACTCTTACGGTATATCCTCGGTACAACTCGCCGCTGCTTGCGGTGACATGGATATTGTTGCCTTGCTGCTGCAAACCAAAGTAGTTGGGTCCTCACCTAAGCATGGAAACTATTCACCACGGCATGGGGATGACGGGGACGAAGAGTTGCCGTTGCTGTCTCCCGACGACGTCGTTGATGCTGTGGTCGCACGCATCCATGATATCTCGACAACGGCGGCCGTAGTGCTTGGCAGAGATTGGCATATTGTACTAGATCCCGACCAAGCAGTCCTGAATAGTTTGTCCCCTCGTGATTCGCCAGTAAACGGCGATGAAACACTTCTGGTGCCGTCGGAGTTCGCGGCTGAGAATGGGCAGGATTTCATATTTTTCCATGACTTCGTGGAGAGACTGCAGCCGCTGACATACTATAATCGAGTCATGTCACACTTCGCGAACGGACCACACGTTGCTGATGCCATTGCACGCGTCGAGTTTTGTCGATTGCTTCAAGTTGACACGTTGGACGGGACAGGGTACGCCGAGGCCTGTGCAGGCGGAATGCAGTATCGACAATTACAAAGCAATAGCTATGATGTGAGGCACGAGCTGCAAGGGGTGTTAGAGGACGCTGCTGTAACCCACGAGAACTTCCGGAAACACTTGCTGCGTAAGCATGAAGCATTATCGAATCACGAGCAATGGGTAAGGTTGCTCACTCGTCAGCAACAAACCAAGAATTCCACGGACACAGCTGGGCTTCCATCAAAAGCTCAAAGTGGCGGTTCCGCTGCTGCTGCAGACGAGTTTGATTATCTGGTCGTCTCGTAGAATAAGTAGAGAGCAGAAATTTATAAGTCTATTCCGGGCAGCTTTCTTAATTAACTGTTATTTATAGCCATAGGCCAAGTTGTGTCGTGTTGCGGATGCGGACAGTGGCACCTGCCTAGCAACATTTGAAGAGCGATTCGGGCCGCGATCACTTCAATGGCACACGGACGGAAGTCGCCTGTTGTCTTCCTGCGCCGTTTGGGACGTGGCCAAGGGTGTACGCTTGGCGAGCATATTTTCCTCGACTGCAATTCCTCAGTGGCGGGTCGGCGGGACTACTGATGGCTTTGTCACTGCCAGCGGCCACGAAATTACTGGGTGGCACCCCAGGGTTGTTGATTTTTGACTTCTCGTGGCCTTGTGGCATGCGCATCGTCGTCTACGATCAAGAGCGATGGGTAAGATTCCTCACTCGTCAGCAACAAACCAAGAATTCCACGGACACAGCTGGGCTTCCATCGGCGCCTCCACTGCTGCTGCGGACGAGTTGAGTCGTAGAGGAGCCCCTTTCTCAAATTCGGTCGCCCGCCGTCCCTCTTGTAGCAGTGCCGCACTCGCTCGCTCGTTCGTTCGTTCGTTCGATCGTTCGTTGCAGCTGCATCAAAATTCATCTAATAAGCGAACCACGCGGGGAATGCAAGTGCAGCATCACTTATTTGTACATTGTAATCACTTATGGTGTTATCGTGTAATCTTTGCTATGGCACAACAAATGTGACTGTCATAACAGCAGAGAAAGAGTCGATACTACCCGGGTACATCTATCTGAAAAACGGGGCTAAAATCAGCGCTTGGTGGTTCGTTCTTATCATCGTTCGTATAGCATCATCTTGTCAGCATCATAGATACCAGCTGTGGTATGTATGACCGTCGTCGTAGCCGACATTCCAGTGAGTGAGTGGCGCACTGGCGCTTCCGACAACGAAGATACGTTTGTGGTGATTGTGGCGATTGTGGTGAGGTGGTTGTTGTGTCGATCTGCTGCGTTGATCTGCTGCGTCGTTGTGTTGTTGTGTTGTTGTGTCGTTGGCGTTGTTGCGTCGTTGTGTTGTTGTGTGGTTGCGTCGTTCGTTGTGTTGTTGTGTTGTTGTGTCGTTGGCGTCGTTGCGTTGTTGCGTCGTTGCGTTGTTGCGTTGTTCTGTTATTGTGTTGTTGTGTTGTTGTGTGGTTGTGTCGGATTGTGCCTGATTGTGTCGGATCGCGTGGTTGTGCGGTTGCGTCTTTGCGTAGTTGTGTCGGATTGTGTGGTTGTGTGGTTGCGTCTTTGTGTGGTTGTGTGGTTGTGTGGTTGTGTGGTTGTGTCGGATTGTGTCGTCGTGTTGTTGCGTGGTTGCGTCGTTGCGTCGTTGTGTGAGTTTGCCAGTGTTGGCTTGCATGTTTGCTGGCGTGTCACTCGTCGTCACACATGTCACTATGACGTTGGAGTACAAAACTTGGTTGCCTGGCGTGGCACCGGAGGCATGTTGTGTTCCTCCGAAGTACACGATCTTCCCGTTGCAAATGTCCATTCCCAGTTTTGTGTTCAGCTATTTTTTTTGCAATATGTGAATGCTGTTGTCGGCGCTGTGAGCCGAGGCACCAAGGTGTTGATGCGTCAACACACGTCACACAGGTGATTGTCGCTTCAGTTGAGATGTAGTCCCGAAAGCGGCGATGGACACATCGACGGATCAAATGGAAAGCTTGGCAACGCCGTTGAACACAAGCCTTCCTCCTAGCAGTTTGCAGCCATTACAAAACGTAATCAGTGATGATTCTGTCAATGGCGGTGACAGCAGCGGATGCCGGGTCAAGTTGGTGCCATGCTGTCGAGATACTTGGCATGGCTGTTGCTGTGACTGCTACTCTGACCGTTTCGTCGAAATGCTTCTACTCTTCGAAGATCGGCAGTTGGAGTTACAGTTCTTGACAGAACTCCAGCGGCCGTGTTTAGCAAAGGCCGCGATGGGGGTGGTGTGGCTCTGTGTCGTGTTGGCATTTCTCATAGTTGTTGGGGCGTTTGCGCTCACCTTCCAACTTGTCGCGGCCTCTGTTTCCTTCGTAGTATTTGCTCTTCCTACTGCTCTGTATTACTCCTTTTTGAGAAAACGACCCTACCAAATTGCCACGGCTGCAACTTGGACGGTGCTCCTCACCGTTTTTGGACTTGCAATACGGCGCTCTTTAGAGGAAGATGGCAGAGTGATCATGCCGACGTTTATCTATTCAATTGCCGTGCCGTGGGTATGCCAGAAGATTCTGGTTATATCCGGCCAGTTGCCCGCGCGAATGTTCTTCCCCATCGTGCCTGTGAACGTCGTGCTATTGATAGTTTCTGAATTCGTCTCATCCACGTTCTCGACTACTGGTTCAACATGCCAGATTGTGACTGCTGTGAAGCTAGCCCCGCCTATCGTCGGGGCGTCCTACGCTTTACTTTGGGTTGTGGTTCGCAAGGAATCTGCAGTGCGAGAAATCTTTTACTGGAACCACGCAACGAGTTTGAACGTCGATGAACTTAAGCACGAAGCTGACCCATTCGACACACAGAAACTGCGAGAGTGGATGACCCAGACTGAGACCGAGCCAGTTGTTGGTGAAGATGACTCACAAGCAGCATTTTGGGCGATACCGTCCAACGACTTGCATTTGGATCACAAAGTTGCAGCCGGAGGCAGCGGCGTCGTTTGGAAAGCTCAGCTGAAAGATAAGCTTGTCGCTGCCAAGCAGCTTTACACACCTGCCACAGGTTTCGATGCAGCGTTGCAGACTCTCTCCGCAGAAGTTGCCGTTCTCGCTCAACTGCACCACGAGAACATTGTGCGATTTCTCGGGCTTTGCAGAGGGGATGACAGTGGGCCGCGATCAAATGACGCGTTCACGTCTTTGTTTGTGGTTCAGGAATTGTGCGCATCCGATTTACGTGGGTTGCTCGTTGACACCTTGCCGATCATGGACCTGTCTGCATGGTCGAATACTGTACTGCGCATAGCCCGAGAAATGGCAGCCGGGATGGCCTACTTGCACAGTCGAGAAATTGCGCATCGAGATTTAAAACCTGAAAATGTGTTTCTTACACAGGACGGCACCGTCCGTATCGGCGATTTCGGCGTTAGTCGGCAGTTTTTGTCTGCTAGTACGTCTTCAAGTCCAAGTAACTTGCAGAGTGGCCGCGGAACCCCAGCATACATGGCCCCCGAAGGTTTAGGGTTGGAGGTGCTGCTGTACCCGGAGCGGCACGAGGACATGGACTCATTGGAGAACAGTGGCGATGTGTATGCCTTCGGCATCATTGTTTGGGAAATTTTGTGCAGCCGCCACTCTGACGAGGCTATTGACAGTACTGACACGCACGAGTCACCGCTCGATTCGCTGCGAGCCACCACGAAGTCGAACTTGTTGCTGGGCACACAGGCGCTGACCGGTAGCAATGACTTGGACCTGCAGACGGCTCAATTGCGTTGGAGTGTGCCGAGTTCAAGCTTTATGAGTGAACACAGTCCGCAGTCACTGCAGCAATTGCACGTGTCGTGCTGCTCATTCTTTGCTATCAACCGGCCTCATTTTGATGACATTTTGTCACTGCTGGAACGTGCAATTGATATTATGAACTTGAAGCATGGCAGCAGTGTGCAAAAGCCATCGTCGAGCTCAAGTCTGTTCGCACGTATCGGCACACCTGAGTTTGAAGTACCCATATCACAGTCTGCTACAAAGAGCACCTCTTCCAGCTCACCACTACATCAACAAGAGTACGTTTCCACGGGCAGCACGACTGTTCGCCCTCCAGTTCAGCCTGCTTTTTTATCTCGGGAGACCGCAAACAATGTCGACATCTCGCATGTTCGCTGCACGTCCAACGTGTGCCGATGCCGGTGCTGGGTAGCTCGAGGGCTCCGTTTTGCCGATACCGATGCTGAAAGTCGATTTTTAGCCTTTTCCCACGCAAACGACTTTTTTCGGGTTTTAAAGTGGCCATACAGCGTGCTGGCAGCGTTATACCTTCTCACAGGCATTGCAACTGCCGGTATGAACTGCGACTATTTCAACACATCCGCGGATGTTGGTAACGAAACCGAGTGGCAGAGCACAACTACGGCCTCCACCATGTCTATGCTCGTTCACGCCCTGCAATGGACGATAGCGGCGCTTGTTGCATGGTTTCCATCCTTCAGAAAACGATCGTTTGCTACCCTTGTGGCCGCCAGCACTGTTGTTGTCGTCGTCAACAATGGATTTGCCGTGTACAATGCAGTCTACCGCATTACCCTCTTGACACAAAACATCACCGAAGAGGAGATCGGAATGGGCCGTAATGGCTACATGTGCTTGCAATATCTTGGCAACGCCTCGTTTGGCATGTGTGTCCCGAAGGCCGTAGGGTACCTTGCTTGGTATAACGACCCAATTATTGACGCTCTGACGACACCCGTCACCCTCATGATGTTGGGCTTGCCGATGTATCAGTACATCATTCCTTTCCTGTTCTCTTTCGGCGCGTTTTGTTCACTTGTGGGAATTGTTGGGTATGTCGTCGGCATCAACAGTATTGAAGGGAGTTTGAATGCGCAAGACTACGGCTCTGTCGTCGCGATTGCCATTTGTGGACTAGCCATCTATCCTTCCAGTTTTGCGAGCGTTGTTGCTCACGAGCAATCGCGGCGCGCTCTCTTCGTTCAAAACAGCCGGCTCTGCGAGCAACAGACGGCGCTACACTCACGGGCCGTTTTCCACGGATACAGGGAAGCGTTGGCAGCAAACAGGCATTATTTTGAGGCCACGCAACAAAACGAGGACGAAACTCCTTCTTTGTCGAATATCTGGACCGCAAACCGGGCAGTATCCATGGTGACAATATAGCAAGCAGGCACTGCCTTCGAGAAGGGTCTTGCACTCTTGAATCAGGCAATTGATATCGCTGAACTTTCCCATATAACTAAGAACACCAAACAAACAAACAACATACCCACGCGATTCCAGCCGTCCAGCAACGACCATCGCGTACGTCGGCTGCGAGGGCTTGATTTAATTTATAAACAATGCTGAGAAAAATGAATCAGGCATGCGCGGTGTTGCACATTGCATGCTGCTCACTTTACCATAATGCGCCACTGCAACAGCTTGTGGCCTTCAGCAGGCTTTTCGCTGCGCTGGAACGAAGGCGACTGAACGAGGGGATCCGACATACGACCAACGTACAACGTACATTGTCTGTCGTCGTGCAGTTGTCGTTGAATGTGAGGTGAAACGACGAGCGGGTGTCCAGAAAATGAACAGGGTCGTGGTGTGTACACGTTGGTTGTGGTGTGTGGTGTGTGGTTGGTGCCACACGCCGCCACGTGTCACTCGTTTTTGAATTGGCCATCGACCATCGACGACCATCAACCGACGACCATCGACGACCATCGACGACTATCGACGCACCGACCGACGCACCGACGTCGACGAAACAAGCACACTGCCTCAAATACGTTGGCCAAAGGACGTTCGAAGAGGTTCAAGGTGTCAGGTGCATCTCTCTTCTTTTGCATAGATTGCAGTTGGCAAGTGGAGTGCAAACGAGCAGGTGGTGGTTGAACCACTTCAACTTTACACCTGATCAACTACACATCTTTCATGTGGTGTGTGCTCCGGCATTGCATGAACGAGAGTTGTAGAATATAACTGCAGCAAAATCTGGCGCATGGACTTTCCGATGGTTTGCTTGCGAGCGAACCAGGGTCAGCGCGGCTCGAATAGTGCAGGTAGGGTCCATTGAACATTCAAAAAAAAAAAAAAATGCTGCGCCCCGTTTCATTGCCGAAGCATTTCGCAAGGGCGACGCTCCGTGGCAGGTCACTGCGGAAAGTTTTGAGCCGGCGAACTTTATCGCTGCAGGCCACCATAGATGAAGTCCAGGAGCAAATGCCGGAGCCAACTCTGCGGCTGGATTACCAACCCCCCACGTTTCTTGTACCCAAAGTTTCGCTTGATTTTGATTTAGACGCCAGCGAAACTGTCGTGACGACCAAGTTTACGGCCCATGCCAATCCACAAAGTGCCGGAGGGGACTTTCTCCTCGATGGCGAAGACATCCAACTCCACAAGCTCTTGATAAATGGTGCGGAAGTACTTTCCGATTGTGACGTCAACGCACAGAACCTTGTGATCCCGCGGTCGGCTCTACCGCGGCAATCTCGCGACGACGGCTCGCCGTTCGAAGTGGAAATCGTCGGTAGCGTTATCCCGGCCGAGAACGCGTCGGGCTCTGGCCTCTACATCGACGGCGGCGGCCACTTCATGACGCAATGCGAAGCGAATGGGTTTCGGAAAATATCATACTTTCCGGATCGACCAGACGTCTTATCGTTGTACGAGAGTGTGACCTTGCGTGGCGATACGGAGAAGCTCCCCGTGCTGCTGTCGAATGGCAATCTTGTTTCTCAAACACTGGATGGGAACCGCCAAACTGCGGTGTGGAGCGACCCGCACCCCAAGCCTTCTTATTTGTTTGCTTTAGTTGCCGGGAATCTCCGCCGAATTCAAAGCGAGTTTGTGACAAAGTCCGGACGGCGCGTGGATTTGTTTTTGTACAGCGATCCAAAGGATTTGGGGGCCCTTTCCTTTGCCATGGAGAGCTTGAAGCAGGCAATGTCTTGGGACGAGAAACGATATGGTCTGGAGTACGACCTGAACATATTCAACATCGTCGCCACAGATTTCTTCAACATGGGTGCTATGGAAAACAAGAGTCTGAACGTCTTCAACACATCTTATCTTGTTGGTGGACAGCACCGATCGACGGATGCGGATCTAGAGGCCATTGCCAGTGTCGTTGCACACGAGTACTTTCACAACTGGACGGGGAATCGGGTGACCTGCCGTGATTGGTTCCAGTTGACCTTGAAAGAAGGCTTGACGGTCTTTCGAGACCAGCAGTTCTCATCTGATGTTGTGAGTAACCCCAGTGTGCAACGTATTGATGAAGTCGCCAAATTGAAGGCTGTGCAGTTCAAAGAGGATGCAAGCGGCATCGCTCACCCCATTCGGCCGGACAGTGTCGTCGTGCAGGACAATTTTTACACAACAACCGTTTACGAAAAGGGCGCAGAAGTTATTCGCATGATACATTCTTTGTTGTCCGAGGCAACGTTTCAAGTTGGCATGGATATGTACTTCGAGAGATTTGACGGAAAAGCTGTCACATGCGATGATTTTCGATTGACCATGGCGGACGCAGCTGAATCAAGCGGTCAACATTACGAAGCTGGTATTTTAAGGGGTCCATTTGAACGGTGGTACGACCAGGATGGTACTCCTAATGTCACAGTGGACGTGTCTTGGCGACCAGAGAACGGAGGCACTGCCGTCCTCACCTTTGCACAGGAATGTGAGCCGTCGCCAAGTGCTCCAGATACGACCAAGGAACCTTTTGTTATTCCGCTTCGCCTCGGCTTTTTCAACTCTCGGACTTCAACGAACGAAGCGGTAGCAAGCGAGGGTACCCTCGAGATCGCTCCTACAGACCCGTCGGAAGTGACGCTGTTGCATGGTGATCTTGCTGTGTTGGAGCGACGCAACAGTGCGTTGCACATCCAAGGTGTCGCAAAAACTGATCTGCCATCGCTGAACCGCGCATTCAGTGCCCCTGTCAAGTTGTCCCTCAACGTCAACTATGACGCCGGGTTTGGCTGCCCGAAGTCCAAACTCGATGAAGAAGGGATCAAAGAGTGGCGGAAAAGCAAATTGTTGTCATCAATTGTGATGGCGGACTCCGATCCGGTCAATCGCTACGAGGCTGCAAAAGAGCTGTCGCTTGGTGTTTTGAAGGACCGATATCACTCATTGGAAACTGAGAAACACGATGCTTACTTAGAGCTTTATCGAAACGTGCTGGGAGATGGTAGCCTGGACATGGCGTTAAAGGCACAATTTCTCTCCGTTCCAACGTTCAATCTGCTGGTGCAGCACTTGGAAAGCAATGTCGACCCGATTCGCGCTGTCAATGTTGGCACTGAACTTCGACAATCACTCGCAGAAGTTTTCGCTGTGGACCTCATGGAAAACTACCTTTCGCTGGCTGCACACCGTCCAGGCAGTGACGAAACTTCGATTCCGTATATGTTTTCGCAAGAAGAGGTTGCGAGACGTCGATTCTCCAACTTTTGCCTAAGTTCGTTAGCGCAGCTACCAGTGGCAGACGGCACGGAAATTGACAACTGCGGACTCCGTGACCAAGTCGTCGAATTATGCGCGGAGCAGGTAGTCAAGGCAGACAACATGACCGATTGCTATTCTGCGCTGCAAGCATTGGCGGCGATGGACGAAAACAAGTTTAAGTGGGCTTGTGATGCCTTCCTTCATCACGACCCTGAAAACAATGCACTTAAGTGGATCACGGCCCAAGCAGCATGTCCATTGCCCGGCGCCCTTGAGCGTGTATCTGGTTCGTACAGCGTAGCGTATCAACAATGGCCTCCTTTGTTGATCTCATGTCATTGCGTCACCTGAAATCTCAGATGTAATGAAATCGGGGAGTTACGATGCGTTGAACCCCAACAAAGTCCGGGCCGCTGTTGGGACGTTTTGTGTCGCTAATCCCTTGCACTTTCATGCAACAGACGGTAGAGATCCATGTCTGTTTCCTCCAGATGGCCGTTCACTGCTGACACTGGTGTGCTGGGAACAGGTTCTGGATACCAATTTCTAAGTCACCAAGTATCTTTGCTGGACCCTCAGAATAGCCAGGTGTGTGTTCGCACGAATATTCCCTTCAATGTAAAGTTCCTGCTCATGCCATGACCAAATGAATTACCCGGGATGCACCTTACAGGTCGCTGCAAGGCTCGCTCGACCGTTTTTGGATTGGCATCACTTCGACTCCGATACACAAACAACAATGCAGCGTCACATGAGCTCAATAGTTTTCGACGACAACAACGATGTCTCATGCAGTGCGGATGTTCACGAGGTGTTAGCATCCGCATTACAGGTAGAGTAACAACGGAACCTTGGACGTGACCAAGCGCCGCTGGATGATCCAAACGCTGGCAGCAGTGTTTAGATGTTGCACTTTGTTACAGTTAATTTGGAAAAAGTTGGGTGTGCTGCACCACTTATTCAATTTTCTTCCGCTCGGCCTCAGCAGATTGAACCAGCGACAGCTTTTTCTTTGACTCCATTGTGCCGCGAATGGCCCGTTCAACGGTCTCGCGAGACAGAACACCGCCGTCATTGTAAAAGGCATTGTCTTCGCCTTTCATCAATAGCTGATACTCTTCGTAATCATCTTCCAGCCACACTTGATCGTTCTGCAATAGCGAAATGAACCTTTCGTGAAGCTCCTTCGCGTTGAACTTGTACTTCTCCGCTGCTTTGTTTTTGTTGTATTCGATGACAATTTCATGCAAGTACACCACTTCTTGGTCCTGGCCTTCGCAATCTTTCATGACAACGCGAGAGTCCTCATCGTAGATCACGGCGATCGTCGGGCACATGCCACCCCATGCTTTCGGGACCGTCGTCGTCCACTTGCGGCGCACAAAGTGGTTGTTCAGTGAGTCGTAGTGGTCCTCCACGTGGTATGAACCGCCCACCACGCAGCAGCCCATGACTTTGCGCCGCGCATTGTCTTGTTTCCGCAAAAAGATCTTGAGGGGCTCAAACTTGACCAGTTTATTGACTTGGACCTTGTATCGAATTTTTCCGCGCTCTTCGTGGTCAAACTTGTTGGCGAAATACCACACCAATGCAGCGCACAGCAGCCACGCAATCAATTCCACCGGGAACCACAAGTTGAAGTTCGTGTCAAAGAAGTTCTCGTAAATGGTACGTCCGAGTTCTGAGTTGAGGACGGTGTAATCGCCAATGATGTGATGCATCACCTCCAGCGACAAAAGTCCCGCCAAAATGTACTTGATGACGGTGAGCATGTGCCCGTTTCGCGAGTGCTGGATTTGCATGTCGGCAATGGAGAGGTTGGTGCTCTGGATGGATTCCTGTAATCTCCAAGTTTTTTCTTCCTTGAGGCGCTGCGCCATACCTTCAAGCAGACCTAGCTCGTACCGCGCGCCTGCCAAGTTCTTGTGCATGTCTTCGATGCGGTTTTGTACCTGCTGCTTGTACGAGTGCAGTTCCAGACGCTCGAACAAAGTTCGCCCGGCTTGCTCCGGGGGCTCGGGAGGAATCTCCGTTGACGTCACTGACTCCAGCATGAATGTGAGGATTTCTTCCAGCAAAATCAACTCTCGCGCGTGCTTCGTCAGTGCACGGTTCGCCTTGACAATGGTGTTGGGGTCCTTGTCGGCACAGTCAATGGCATGGCCGAGCAGGGTCATTTCCGACAGCAACGTCTGCAACCTGATGTAGTAATTTTTCGTGAAAGAGTCCAAAGCGCAGAAAGCGATGTACGAGCACAAAATGGGCTCGTGGTGCCGCGCGTTCGCACCGGCAACTAGAAGGCCAAATTCACCGAAAATGAGCGTGTCGTGCTCGCTGATGTCGAATGCGGCGCGTGTGTCGCCGAGGATTTGCTTAAGTTCGTTCTCGTACTCGCCCTTGTCCATGTACTCCTCTGCTGTGAGGTGCGGCGTGATTTCGTTTGCGATGATTAGGTTGACCTTGCCGCGGTTTTTGCGATCGCCTTGGAACACAGTGTCAATCATGCGCCTCGCATACGCGGAAATCACACTGTCCACAATTCGGGAGGAGTCTTGGGCCACATCGACCAGCAATCGAGACAAGTGATCGACGGAAATGTTGTCCTTGATTCTATCCATGACAGCCTCAATCTGCATTCCGTAAAAGTTGCATCCACTGGCATTCATGGACACGCCAAATGTCTCGACCTGAATGATATCCGACTCTTCAGGATAATGAATGTCGGCCTCGAAATTGACGTGCTCGGTCGGGCTGTAGTCGAGGACATCAACAGTGGTCAGTCCAGGATCCACCTCCAACTGCGAGCCGGCGGAGCCGGTGTCCACCACCTGCGTGAAGAAACCACCTTGGACACGGTCCATCGACCCAAGGTTATCGTTCATTTGCACGATTTGATTGGCACCGGCCGGAATGAACTCCGCAACCACGATGGAGACCGAACTCAGGTTGAGGACTTCATCCAGCTCGTCACGAATATTGGATGACTTGCGGCAAAGAGAAGCCTTGTGAGCATTACTCATGGTTGGGCGACCGCCCTTGCGACGCAGGCACTGCGGCACGTAGGCACTGGATACATACGAGACATCCTCGATGTACCCAACATCGGAAACACGCATGTACTCATTTTCGCGGACAGTGCGGCCATCGCGCTGCATGCTTTCGCACTCCAATACGAACTTCGATTCAACTGGATCCCATCGGCTGTGCAGCAGATCCTTGGACGCAGGAGCGTAGCAGACTTCCTCGACAGCCGCGCGGTCTTTGCGCCCGAGTTTCGCGATCAACTCCAAGCCCTTTTCAGAAACCTGATAGCAGGTGACAGGGTGGAACTCCCGAGACTGCAACTTCAGCCCGTTGAGCAACTCCTCCTCGCGGAGGTAGTCAACGTCGGACCGGCCTTCCTGCGACACATTGATAAACACGCGGCGGTTCTCAATTTTGACGGACGACGGCGCGTAGTCATAGTCCAGGCACTTGGCACGGATTCCCTCGTAGATGAGGATGTGCAGCGAGACTTTGCGAAGCCAGCCTTCTTGCTCATCAGCAGTTTGTGCTGGATGGGTGTACAGACTGATCATGTAGAGCAGCCTGTTTTGATTCGTTGTGAGCCCCGTCGGCGACTCGGCATGCTCGTCGTCGGAGTCGGAGAAGCCGTCGCCTCCCCCCGCCTTTGTTTCCACCATCTCCATTCCCTTGGACATGGCGAAGCCGTATCTTCAGCCAGGTGTTGACTGAGAACGAGCTGCAAAAGTAACGCTAAAAATAGCTTTCCAATACCTTTGTGCAAACTTGCCGGCATTCTATTTTTTCGCTCTGTCGTGGCTGTTGCCGCCTATTCCTCACGTTCCAAGCAACACGCATGGATCGTAGCAGTCAACGCGCGAGCAACCAACCAACCGGACCGCGAGACGAGGTCGAGTCTGTGTTGTCACTCTCTTTGGTGTGGCGGTGCGCAGCGACGCTCGGATCCGAGCCTCCGCAAGCCGACTGCGCCACGTGGCATCACCACATCCACCACACCCACCAATACAACCACCACGACCACAACTAGATAGAACGCAATAATGCCGTCGCCAGCACCACATCCACCCCGACCACTATCACTATCACAACCAACGACAACGACGACCACCTTCACTTGAACACTTCAAATTCTTCTGTAGTGTGAACAACGTCAGCAGCTGCAACAACGACGAACGAACGGACTACAAAACCAACCAACGAACCCACGAACCAACGAACCAACGAACCAAACAACGAATCAACGAACGAATCAACGAACGAATCAACGACGACGAACAGCGATGACGAACGAACGAACGAACGAACGAACGAACGAACGAACGAAAACGAACGAACGAAAGAACGAACGAACGAACGAACGACGAAAACCGAACGAATGTCGTCCACTGTGGCTGAGTGCGCGGAGTCGCACTCTTTAGTGCGTGTGAGTGCGTGGAGCGCCGCCGGGCGTTTCAGAAACTCACTCACTCACTCACTCACTCACTCACTCACTCACTCACTCACTCACTCACTCACACCAACGGAAAACCGCCTTTTGCCGTGCATTCCTACTTCGGGATATCTTCTTGAATGATGAGCCGCCCGATCGTCAGTGTACTCTGTGGCGGTATATACCTACAAACGAGACATCCGTGGTTTCGTGGCGTGGGTGGATGGGTTTCGGCACTGAGTATCCCGTTTCAGGATACATATCCGAACAATGCGTCGAGTATGACTGATAGTGCGCTGTAGCATTCTGCAATGGTATCTATAAATGATACTATCATGGTTTCCTGCTGTGGGAGGGAGGCGGGGGCGGTGGGATGGGATGGTTACTGTGGGACTGTGGGGGGAAAGTGAGTGAGTGAGTGTGAGTGAGTGTGAGTGTGAGTGTGAGTGTGAGTGAGGGTGAGCGCTGCTTCGGCGCTTTGCTTTGTCGCCTTCATTCATTCATTCACTGTCGTTCGTTCGTTCACTGTCGTTCGCTCGTTCGCTGTTTGGCTGATTTTGCTGTTTTCGTATTTTCGTATTTGTATTTTTGTCATTTTTTGTATTTCATTTTTGCATTGTTTTTGGTTTTTGGTTTTTGGTTTTTGTGTGTTTCAGTCTATTAGAAACGATGTACTGTAGATTTGCAAGTTCACTATGCTTGCGCAGATAATTGCAGTGCAAAAGCACTATCATGCTTTTTGGAAGAACTACCGTTAC